>Ga0314774_1000168_pt1 | contig 57555 bp, 48 predicted proteins | sample MetaGCBIA2018_FD_204515 | JGI IMG/M metagenome (GOLD analysis project Ga0314774, IMG submission 204515) | Cryopeg brine microbial communities from Beaufort Sea near Barrow, Alaska, United States - CBIA 2018 | ecosystem: Environmental > Aquatic > Marine > Coastal | place: USA: Alaska | collected... | reverse complement strand
CCCACATAAACCAACAAATAGCTGGATTATTCAGCTTAAACAGAGTCAAAAAGTGAGAATAACGTTAAAAAATGCCCAAACTGAGTTTTGGCTGAATTTTAAGGTGTTCTTGCAAAGGTCTCTAAATATAAGTTTAAATTTAATATTGATTTAAAAAAGTATGAAAAGGTTTTTCTCAATTCATTAAGAAACGATAAGAAGAACTCCAATATTTAGGACCTAGTAAATTGGGGTGATTACACCGTGAAATCATTTATCAACATTTTTCACTAAGTGTTCAAGACTAAGATGCTAAATCCTAAATCCTTAAAAAAAACAATGTATTTGGTGCGAGCATAAAAAATAATATTTTGAATTAGTACTAGCAGACAGTGTTTGAAAACGGATCCGCATCAAGATTGATTTTAATTAGTTGATAAATTTTAAATGCGAATGTTAAGTATGAATTTGGAGAATCCATAGGAGGTCTTTTGATTGCATTTGAATTCCACACACTTGGAAGTGCAGTATACCCCGCTACGTCGGCACGTCTAGTTACCACGATTCTTCAAAACTAATAGTAAGAGAATAAAGATCTCATGGCGGATATCTGGGTAAAGAATGACGATGGTCAAAATTTATCAAGAGTTTAATGATATAGGAAATACCTAGAATGGTTGATACAAATAACACAATTGAACGTGCAGCTGAGTTAATCGCTGAAGCAGACGCCATCGTTATTACCGCTGGTGCCGGTATTGGTGTTGATTCTGGTTTGCCTGATTTTAGGGGGAAGGCTGGATTTTGGCGTGCCTATCCCATGTTAAAGAGAAAGCACCTATCTTTCTACGAAATGGCGAGTCCAGAGATGTTTGAAAAAAATCCTGAGCTTGCTTGGGGTTTTTACGGTCAAAGGCTGAATCTCTATCGTGAAACTGAACCCCATGAAGGTTTTTCAATCCTCAAAAGATGGGCTTACAAGATGCCTGCTGGATATTTTATTAGCACGAGTAATGTGGATGGCCAATTTCAAAAAGCGGGCTTTGACAAGAATAGAATTGTTGAAATACATGGCTCTATTCATCATGTTCAAACCCTGTCAGGCTCAAACAATGAAATTTTGTGTGCAAAGAATATTAATGTGACAGTGAATCCAGAAACCCTTCTGGCCGAAAATCTTCCGTATCACACCGAAACAAATGAATTACTCCGCCCGAACATTTTGATGTTCGGAGATTGGCAATGGTTAGGTGGAAGGGCAGAAAACCAAGTTAATATCATGAATGCGTGGATAGATAAAATTAAAGCTCAACACGCTAAAGTAGTCATTATTGAACTAGGAGCAGGTTCAGATATCGCAACGGTTAGATATAACAGTATTGCACTAAGAGATAGGCTTCTGGGGAAGCTGATTCAAATTAACCCAAAACCAGGCAATACAGCCAATATTGTTTTGAAACTAGGCGCACTTGAAGCTTTGCAAGCAATCGATAAATTACTGACCAGGAATTAACGTTCTTCAAAGTTCAAAACCATGAAGCGAATAATACAAACCATCAAAATAAAGTCTAGCAACTAATGTCTATTGAACTTAATCAAAAGGGGGATTTTGAAAAAGAGGAGGGAGAAATAGCCTATATTGAACCTTTGTCAAAAATAAGTACTAATAACCAATTTTTAGAACAGCTCGGTAGAGAACTAGACATAATCGCTCATATATAAGTATCCGCTAACGGTACTCATTTTTGAATTGAATTATTTAAAAAATAACAATCAAGCTGATGGGCTGTTTTTTGACCATTTAATGTTACGACAATTCGGGTAATTGGTTCGAAAAGTTATTAAAGCAACAGATCTTTTTGGCAGGCTAAGTGACGAAGAGTTTGCAATAGCCTTACTGGAGTCCAATATGGAAAAAGGCATTATCATCGCTGAAACCTTAAAGCAAGCAATTGGGATATAAGCATGCTTACTGAGGGCAAAGAGACCAAGATCAACGCTTCTTTTGGAATTAGGGGTACCTACCTCAAGAAATGGCTTATGATAATCTTATCAATATGCAGGTGTTGAGTTAAATGATGCTTGTAAATGTTTGTTACTACGGTGAAAGTATTGATTGGATTGCATATTTCAATAAAGAAAATTAATAGCATAGTTAAGGATAACAATATGACTGAAGAACAGAAAAGATTTATAGAAATGTATAGCTTCGAAAAAAAAACATATTCCAAAATTGAAGAAGACATGAAATGTACTAGAGCCTATCTTCGAAAACTACTTACCCCAGATGTAAAAACATTAATAAAAGATATACAAGATATTCGTACTAAATTTACCCCACCTCGAAAAGAGGCTTTTAAAGGAAACTTCAAAAATTTTTATGATTGGTATAAAGACCAAAAACAAGAATGTGGATATTGTGGAATAACACAAGCAGATTTAAAAATTATTTTTGTTGATAGTGAAGATCGCATTCTTCCATTTATACCACCAACTAAAATTTCTCAAAGAGAACAAGAGGGTCCAAAACAAGGAGCCTTTAAAAGGTCTAGTGGGACACTTGAGATAGAAAGGTTAGATAGTGCGGGTGAGTATGATGGTGACAATATGATTTTGGCATGTCCATTATGCAATAATGCAAAAAGTAACCTTATTGATGAAATTTGTTGGCGTGAACTTTTTGTACCTAAAATGCAGGAATACTATAAAAGATTACTGAACGATGAAAAATGTACTGAAAAGTGTGAACACTCTAAATAGCTAGAAATAGTTTACGCCTAGCCTAACCTTACCAATATGATTAACTACGCGCTAAAACCTCTCGAAATTTACTGCTAAGTTCCTGTTTTAGCACGGGATGATTTATTCTGAAAAGCAGATTGATATTCAATCGCGTAATATTTGAGATAGAAGAATTACGTGAATCATGAAGGTTTGGTTTCTTCCGTTTACAGTGTACCAAAAAAGGATTTCAATCTCTAACGGGCTAGTTTCCTAAAAGATTAAATGAAAAGTCGAGCAAGTAATAAGGAAATTTATGATTGATTTTGTTTTGGTGCCAGATGGATTGTCAGGTAATTTTGTAAGAAGTGAACTGGCGAAATACAGTCTGAATGGCGTCAAAGTTGGTAACTTTTCCACTTTATTAGAAACCCTGCAGTCTTTATGGCTTCTACAGGAAACCAATAGTGATTGGGCTGAAAAACTACAATCAAGTGCATTATTGATGCCGACAGAATTTTGGGCGAAATCAATTAAAGTGGATGAAGTGAGTGTTATCAATCAGCTCGATCAAAGCTTACGCCACATTTTAAAGACATTGCCTCTTAATGAATCGTTATCGTTGCTAGATAACCCGCAAACTAAAGCAGAAAGATACTTTAATGATTTGGTGGGGCTGCATCAAAAGATGCAACGTATTCGACCGACTGATCAACAAACTGCAAAGCTTTGGCTAACGCAATCAAATGGACTTTCATTGGAAAGTCTTAACCTCTATTTCGATCCAACCTTATTTCATTTTGACGTTTGGCAACAAGAAGTGATTGCAGCACTTGTACCAAAGCAAGAGCAAAGCCCAAATCATGATGTCATTACCGCTTTATTAAATCGTTTAACGGATGAAGTTATATCCGACTTTACCAATCTAAAGAACATTCTATTTACCAATCAATCTGCCGCAAATTTGCCAAAAGGTCTTAAAGGACTAATGTCACGTGATGCGATAGAGGCGTGTGATGTTGTGGCTTCCATGATTCAAAAAGCGACCGCGCTGGGCATCTCACCAAAAGATATCGCAGTGGTTTATCCAGCCGGTTCTAACTACCCAATTTGGCTAGGTAAAGTCTTTGAACAATCTGGAATTTTGGTTTCTAATTTACCCGCACATCAGGCTGTATTTGATTGGCAAACGGCTTTGCTAAGAGATTTAGTAGTGTTGCAATCGGAAAGCACACCGCCTATGGCTTGGATGAGCGTGTTAAGTAACCCATTAATGCCTTGGCGAAATCACAAAAAGCGCATTTCCATCATTGAAGGCAAGATTCACAAGGTGAGAGAAGTCGTGGATGAAGTTGCCGATGGTTTAATCGATTTGCTTGCTCAAAAGATGGAAAGCTCAGAAGAAACTATTGAATGGTTGAAAGCGGTTGTGGAATACTTAAAGCCGCTAAATGAGCAGGGCTTAACTTCTGAGCGCATGAACGAAAAGTTGAGTCAATTAGAGGTTTGGTTTGAACTCTATGAGAATGACACCTTTGAAGAGCAGTGCCAGAAAATCTTAAACCAGCTACAACCTTATTCACTGAATATGGCAGCCCAAAAAAATCATTATTTAAATGCGGTCACTGCGTTAGCTTCTAATGAGACCTTATTACGCCCTGTTAAACATATATTTGTACTGGGCTTTAATCAAGGGAATTACACCTTTAACGCTTCCAATCAATCCGATAAAACGGTTTTAAATAACCAGGCCTGGTCACTTTTAAGTAAACAAAGCGGACTCGCTTTAGACACGTTTGACAGTGAAGTCCTCTTTGCCCAAACGCATTTAAAAGCTTTACTAGGCAAAGCGGTTGAGAGCTTAACGATTTTAACAGCACAGCAAGACTTTAATGGCGGGCGTTTGCATTTGAGTGAAACGGCTCTGGATTTGGCTTTATGTTTTATGCCTGCAGAGAAAGTGAACCCTGGATTACTGTTTAGCTCATTAAACGATTCAGATCATCCCCTGTTACATTTTTCCGAGATCAAGACCCAGCAACAAGCACCTCTTGTACTAGAAGAGCTAACACTAGAGCAAGATTTGCTCGCTTTACATACCGTAGATGATGGTAGTCAAAGACCCGAGTCACCGAGTCGTTTTGAAACCATGATAGTTTCTCCGCTCGCTTGGTTGTTAGATCGTCAAGGCTTAAAGGATAAAGGCTGGGAGGTTCAAGGCTTGGATGTCATGCTACAGGGGACGGTTGCTCATAAAGTATTTGAACTTTATCCGAAGCACCAAACGGAAACTTTGACAGATGCTTTGTATGAACAACTATTTTTCCAAGCGGTTAAACAGGATGCGGCATTTTTGTTAGAGCCGCAGTGGCGTTTAGAGTTGGTACAGCTTAAGCAGCAAGTGAAGCCTGCTTTTGATAAGTTTGCGATTTGGTTAGCGCAAACGGGATGGACCATTCATAAAGATGACGTTGAGAAAAAGCTCTCGGGTGAACTTTGGAATATACCGGTTAAAGGCACCGCCGATGCTGTTCTCAAGAAAGGCGATAAGGTCCTCGTTCTAGATTATAAAAAATCCCAGTCGAAAGACCGTATTAAACGACTTTATCATGGCTTTGATTTACAGACCTATATCTATAGAGAACTCTATCAACAAGAATATGGTGAAACTGAAATTCATAGCGGTTATTACAATCTTAATGACCAGGTTATGGTCTTGGATCAACTGTTGGATGCCGAGGAGGGCATTAAAGTGATTGCACCTAGCATTAGCGTAGATGAACAGTCCATTCAAGCAAGAGTATTGGTAGAAAGCCGATTGTCACAACTTAGGCAAGGTAAGGTTGAACTAAACTCCACTCAAGATCAATCTAAGTGGGAAAAAGATGGCATCAAAGCATATGCACTTAAAGATAACCCAGTGGTTATCCGCTTTATGAAAGAACAGGAAGAGGAATTATGATGAAGCAGACACAAGTAACTCCTTCAGTTCTTCCGAACCTGACAGTGGTCAAAGCAGGGGCTGGCGCTGGAAAAACCTATCGGATTCAGCAAGACCTTACCCAGTGGATTAAAGATGGCTCAATCCGTGCCGACCGTATTTTAGCGGTTACCTTTACCAAAGCTGCTGCCAATGAAATGAAAGAGCGTATTCGCCAAAACCTGATTGAAAAGGGCATGCGAGATGAAGCTAATCAAGTTCAGAATGCGACCATCTCAACCATCCATGGTTTTGGCGTTGAGATCATTGAAAGCTTTGCCTATGAACAAGGGATTTCACCTAAGCCAAGGCAGCTAACAGAGGCTGAAGAGAATCAGCTTATTCGTAAGGCACTCACGCAGGTGAGTGCCATCAATCCGCTTTTGGATGATTTGGGCCGCTTCGGTTACAAGCTAGACAAAATTGGTGATGATTTTATAGATGGCGCTAGTCAGCTAAAAAATCAAGTATTAAACGTGATTCGTAACTTGCGTTCTTTGGGCAAGGGAGATCAAGCTATTTCCGCTCAGGCATCCATAGACTTACTGAATTCAGCTGAATCCGCATTACGTAATGCTTATGGCCTCAATCTTTCAAAGGCTGACACTTTAAATACAGCGTTGTGGGATGCGATTAAACCAATACACACGTTATATCCAGATATGATTGTTTTGGCTGAGCAATGGGGGACTAACTCACCTACCCGAACTTTTGTCAGTGCTTTAGAGGCTGCAACAGAGGAGGGGGTGCAATCTAACTGGAAGCTTTGGACGAGCTTACAAACCATTGATACGGCCCCTAAAATATTTGGTAAAAAACAGGATCATGAACATGCCCATTTAGCGTTGGCTGTGTGGCAAGCCGCTGATAAATTACCGGTTCACCCTGGACCTATTGAAGAAGCGATTGAGCATATCTCCGCTTTATTAAGTGGGGCAATCGAAGCCCTGTCTTTATATCAAGATTTAAAAATCAGAGCGGGTCTAGTGGACTTTAGTGACATGGTTCATCTTGCCGAGCGGATTTTAAGCACGCCTGAATTTTTAGCAGAAGCCAAAGCGAATTATGACTGTTTAATCATTGATGAATTCCAGGATACCAATCCCCTACAGTTTTCACTGTTAAGGCAGTTTCAAAAGGCAGGCTTGCCAACTTTGATCGTAGGTGACTTAAAACAATCCATCATGGGTTTTCAAGGTTCAGATGCTAGGTTGTTTTCAGGGCTACTTGCACAGGGTGAGCAAGATACTCAAACCGTAGTCGATGAACTAAAGAATAACTGGCGTAGTACGCCAGAGCTAATGGTCTTTATCAATGTTGTTGGAAAAAGTCTTTATCAAGATAGTTACCAATCGCTTTCGGTGGTTGATGCTGCAAAATACGGCTCTGAATTAGTTCCTGTACAACAGCTAGTGTTTGATAAAACGAACTGGGGCGCTCAAAAGTCTAAAAACAAGGCCAGCATTCAAGAAGAAGGGCAATACGCTTTGGCGAGCCATTTGAATGATCTTTTGCAACAAGATATACAGGTGACCGACAAGCATACAGGTCAAAAGCGCCCCTTAAAACCCAGTGATATTGCAGTGCTTGCACCGAAAAATACAAGGCTGTCGGCGTTTGCAAAACAACTTAAAAAGTTCGGAATTCAAACCAAATTATCCCAACAAGGTTTTTTAGAAACAGAAGCTGTCCAATGGGTATTGTGTGGCTTGCAGTTTGTGTCTAATCCTACAAACCAATTTGCCTTACTCAATTTAATCACTTCAGATTATGCACGGGTTCCCTTACAGCAAGCCTTGACTGAATATATTGAAGATAAGACCTTTAAACATGCAGTCGTTCAGAAACTCAAGTCGTCCGCTAAAACGATTCGTTTAACTGATTTTAAAACCGCGGTGCTTAGTGTTATAGAGTTATTGGATATTTGGACAAAAGTACAAACCAGAGAAGATGCCGCACAGCAAAGAGCTAACCTTATCAAGCTGATTAGCTTAGCCGAAGATTTTGAACAGGCTCAGCCGGAATCCTTACAAGCCATGGGCATCTATGGCAAAAACTTGGAAACCTTTCACGTTTGGTTAACGGAAAGTGCTGCGGATGCTAAGTCAGAAATAAATAGTCAGCCACATACTCAGCTAAATGCAGAAGATGCAGTGGTCTTAAGCAGCTGGCATGCTTCCAAGGGTTTAGAGTGGCCTATTGTCATGGTGTTGGATGCGCATGAAGAGAAATCACCTAGGGTGCCTTCAATCGATATGGCGTATTTATCCGATGATGTCGATGGCATGCTTGAAAGTAGCTTTGTGCGTTTGTTAATGGACTTCGATGACAAGACGTCCAAGCAAAAAATGCTAGATGAACTGATCAACGAAACAAGAGAAACTCTCAAAAACCTTACCTATGTCGCAATCACACGAGCCAGAGAGCAGGTTATTCTGCCGTGGTTTGAAAATGATAAAGACAATTCCATGCTGTCTTTTATTGCTCCGTTATTTGAAACTCCAGTTTTTGAGTATCAATCTAAAAATATGATTATGTTGGATGAACCTGAACAGGTAGAAGCTGAGTCTACGGTACATAGAGTGATTGATTTAAAAAATCAAGAATGTCCAACGGCCGTACTATCGACTATTTCACCTTCTCTCCATGAAAATGAAGCAGAGCTTGTCGAGTGGCAAACCACGACAGAAAGTTATGGTAAAGGATTGGATCTGAGTGAATGGGATAAAACCCTAGCAGCGAATGAAGTCGGCGATTTGATTCACAGGTTTTTCGAAATCTACTTTATGAATCCAGCCTTATTAGAAAAGGGTTTTGCATTACTGCCGGAAGCATTACAGCAGCCTAAGCTGTTAACTGCAATAGAATCCATGTTGCAAAGCTACCAGGCCTGGTTAACCCTTAATTTAAAATCGATTAATATTCAGTGCGAAGTGCCTATTTTATCCGTTAACGAATCTGGCCAAACAATCAGTGGAAGCATTGATATGCTGGTTGAAACCGAAGATGGGTTTTGGATTGTTGACCACAAAACCGATAAACAAACCGATTTTAAAAAACACGCCGAACAGTTACAGGCCTACGTGACAGCTCTGAATTTAGATAAACCTATTATTGGCATTGTAGTTAACTGGGTGAGAACTAATGTTTGCGAGTCATTAGAAGTAAACAAGAAAAAATGAGCGGACTACATTAGATCTTTTTAAGATTAAAGCCGGTTGAGTACAAGTTATGAATCTAGTAACGCGGCATTTACTTCAACGAGTCAAATCATTACGTATTAATAATAGGGCTCAAGATTTGAGTTACAATTACACTCCTTAAAAACTTCATCAAATAACACGGAAAAGCACTCATTTATGGCAATTAAGAAAACCGAACTCTACTCTTCTCTTTGGGCAAGTGCCGACAGCTTACGTGGCGGTATGGATGCCAGCCAATACAAAGATTATGTGCTGACCATGTTGTTTATGAAATACGTCTCTGACAAATACAAGGGTGATCCTTACGGCATGATCGTAGTGCCAGAAGGTGGTAGTTTTGATGATATGGCCGCCTTAAAGGGCGATAAAGAAATTGGCGATAAGCTTAATAAAATCATTGGGGCTTTGGCAGAGGCCAACGACCTAAAAGGCGTGATTGATGTAGCCGACTTTAACGATGAAGACAAACTCGGTAAAGGCAAAGCGATGGTGGATCGCCTAAGTGAATTAGTCGGTATCTTTGATGGATTGGATTTATCGGCAAATAGAGCCGAAGGCGATGACTTGCTGGGTGATGCCTATGAGTATCTCATGCGCCACTTTGCGACCGAATCAGGAAAAAGCAAAGGTCAGTTTTATACACCTTCTGAGGTGTCACGCATTCTCGCGAAAGTCGTTGGCATTACCGCAGACACCTCGCAAGACTCTACCGTTTACGATCCTACCTGTGGGTCTGGTTCTTTGTTGTTAAAGGTGAGTGACGAAGCACCTCGCGGTTTATCGATATTTGGTCAAGAAATGGACAATGCTACCAGCGCCTTGTCTAGAATGAATATGATTTTGCACAATAATGCCACTGCCAAAATTTGGCAAGGCAATACCTTGGCTGAACCTCAGTGGAAAGACGATAACGGCCAACTTAAAGCCTTTGATTTTGCGGTAGCGAATCCGCCGTTTTCGAGTAAAAACTGGACCAATGGCCTGAACTTAACCGATGACGAATTTGGTCGTTTTGTCTGGGGCACTCCACCCGATAAAAACGGCGACTATGCCTTTTTACTGCACATTCTAAAATCCCTGAAAAGCACGGGTAAAGCGGCGGTCATTTTGCCGCACGGTGTGCTGTTCCGTGGCAATGCCGAAGCGCGTATTCGTGAAAATCTGATTAAACAAGGGTACATCAAAGGTATTATTGGTTTGCCAGCCAATCTGTTTTACGGCACGGGCATTCCTGCTTGTATTATTGTCATTGATAAAGCCAACGCCCAAGCCCGTACCGGCATTTTTATGATCGATGCCAGCAAAGGCTTTATTAAAGACGGCAATAAAAACCGTTTACGATCGCAAGACATTCATAAAGTGGTAGATGTGTTTAATAAACAGATCGAATCTCCTCGTTATAGCCGTATGGTTACGCTTGCCGAAATTTCTGGTAATGACTACAACCTCAATATTCCTCGATATATAGACTCGTCCGAGCCAGAAGACCTGCACGATTTAAGCGGTCATTTACAAGGCGGTATTCCTACTGCCGATATTGACGCCTTAAATGACTACTGGCAAGTGTTTCCCACCTTACGTAACAGTTTGTTTGCCCCAGCAAGAACAGGCTATAGCCAAGGCTTGGTCGAAGCCTCACAGGTCAAAGCCTCACAGGTCAAAGCCACTATTTTGGCGCATCCCGAATTTGTCGCCTTTGCCCAAAAGAGTTTATTGCCGTTTACCGCTTGGGTAAAAGCGGCACCTTTAAGCACCATCCAAATCGGCGATAGCCCAAAAGAACTTATTTTTAATCTGTCCGAAGACCTATTAAACGCCTACGCCAATAGCCAACTGCTCAGCAAATACAGTATTTACCAATTGCTAATGGACTATTGGGCAGAGGTCATGCAAGACGATGTCTATGTTTTAATGCAAGACGGCTGGGTAGCAGGTAATCGTTTGCGTGAGTTGGTGGTCGCTAAAGGTGAAAAACTCAAAGAAATGCCCGATTTAATCATTGGCAAAAACAAATACAAAGCCGAACTGATTCCACCAGGCCTGGTGGTTTCTCATTATTTTTCAACAGAACAACAAGCCTTAGAAAAACTGCAAACCGAATTGGATTCAGCCACGCAGGAACTTGAAGCCTATACTGAAGAACACTCAGGCGAAGACGGTTTATTAGCCGAGGCCATGAACGACAAAGACAAAGTCACCAAAGCCACCGTGACCGCACGTTTAAAACTGGCCACCGAAACCGAAGAAAAGGCGGCTCTTAAACACACGCAAAAACTGTTTGATCAAGAAACCTCTGCTAAAAAAGCCGTTAAAGATGCAATCGAAGCGTTGGATTTAGCTGTATTTTCGAAATACCCAACCTTGAGTGAAGCCGAAGTGAAAACCTTGATTGTCGAGCATAAATGGCTTGCCACTTTACAAGCCAATATTCAGGCCGAAATAGAACGCGTTACCCAGCAACTTGCCAACCGAGTTAAAGAGTTAGAAGAACGCTATGCCGAACCTTTGCCGACCATTGAGCAAAATATCAACGCACTCAGTGCCAAAGTGTCTCAGCATCTAAAGGCGATGGGGTTGGCGGTATGAATGAAGCGAAGATTCCTGTGGGCTATAAACAAACAGAGATTGGTCTGATTCCTGAGGATTGGGATGTTTTGCCATTAGGTGATGTCGTAGAAATTAATAGTGGAGAAAGTCCCTCAAAGTTTAAATTTATATCTGAAGGTGTACCTTATTTTAAAGTAGAGCAGCTTAATAATGATCCTGTATATGCTGATGAAACAGAATATAGAATAAAAACAAATAAAATTATTAAAGCAAATAGTATTATTTTTCCTAAAAGAGGGGCTTCAATTCTCTTAAATAAAATTAGAATACTTAAGAAAGATTCGTATATGGATACGAATCTTATGACTTTAACCTGTAATGAAATACTTGATAGTTATTACCTTTTTAAAATTTTAAGTTATAAAGGATTAGATACTGTTGCAGATACTACTTCTATACCTCAAATTAATAATAAACATATTCTTCCATTTTTAATTCCTATTCCTATTTTTAATGAGCAAACCGCCATCGCGAATGCTTTATCGGATGTGGATGGGTTGATTGCGGAATTGGATAAACTGATTGCTAAAAAACAAGCGATTAAAACCGCCACCATGCAACAACTGCTCACCGGCAAAACCCGCTTACCCCAATTCGCCCACCACCCCGACGGCACAAAAAAAGCCCAAAAACAAACCGAACTCGGTGCAATCCCTGAGGATTGGGAGGTTCTTAAACTCGGTGATCAAGCTAGTTTTATAGGCTCGGGTAAAACAAACACTAAACAGAGTGGTGACTATCCACTTTATGGTTCCACAGGTGTGATTGGTAATTGTGTGGTTCCTGAGTATGTGGGAGAAGCAATTTTAGTAGCTCGTGTGGGGGCAAATGCAGGTTCACTAAACTACGTAAATGGTCAATATGGTGTTTCAGATAACACGATTATTATTAAACTGAAATCTGAGTGTATAGTTCAATATTTTAGATATTTGTTGATTAGAAAAAAATTGAACACTCTAGTTTTTGGGTCTGGACAACCTCTTATTACGGGCACTCAACTTAAGATGCTTTTATTGCCTTTGCCATGCAAGCAAGAACAAACCGCCATCGCCCAAATCCTATCCGATATGGACACCGAAATCCAAACCCTGCAAACTCGCCTAAGCAAAACCCAACAAATCAAACAAGGCATGATGCAACAACTCCTCACCGGTAAAGTGAGGTTGGTATGAGTGAAGTAAATTCAGTCGAAAATGGTGTAGAGGCTGTAAAGGTTGTTAGCTTTAGTGATTTAGGTGGTTTGGGTTATCAATTAGCCTTAGATACCTATCAAAGGCCTTATGTTTGGTCAAAACAAAAAATCGAGCAGATGCTTGAAGATTTAAAAGCCTTTAAGCAAAAATCAAAAGGTGACTCTCCTAAAGACTACTATTTTGGCAGTATTTTATTGCATCGGCATCATGATGAAAAAAAGCTATTTGTGATTGATGGCCAACAACGTCTAACCAGTCTGGCTGTTTTATACGCTCAATTACATCAAACATTGCCTGAATGGTTAAGGTTTGATTTTCGTTCACCCATCTCGGTTAAAAATATTCAGCAAGCTCAAAAGGTGATGCAAACTTCTGCGTCGAATTTGGCTATTGAACTAACCCAGGATTTGTTTGCACGATTATTGTTTACCGTGATTGTGGTCGATAGGGAAGACTTAGCATTTACCTTTTTTGATACTCAAAATAACCGTGGGGTTCCGCTAGGTGCTACGGATTTATTGAAGGCATATCATTTACGAGCCATTAACAGTGGGCAGAAAGTACAAGATGAGGCTTTGCAAAGTCATTGTGCAAGACGCTGGGAAGCCGTTCAGGTGAGTGGTGAAAAAGACAAGCGGAGTAAGGCTAATGATTTTGCGCCAGAGTTGTTCCACTATTATTTGTGGAGAGCGCGTAATTGGCGCGGTAACGACGTTAAAGAACTAGAAAATCGGGATGAACTTTTTGATGCCTTTGGTAAGCAGAGTCTTAGTGGGTGTCAATCAGGGCGGGTTAAATTGTATCCGGGTGGCAGTAATCAATGGGCATCTAGTTTAGCGCTATTAGCAAACAATGAGTATCGTCTTGGATTAAATGATTTACACCTAAGTCAAAGTGCGGCTAATTTACCCTTTGCCTTACGCCATCCAATTAATAAGGGCGCGGGTTTCTTTTTGTATGCTGAAAAATATTCAGCTTTACTGAATGCAGTTTTTCATGATGATTCCTCACCTGACTTTGAAATTCAAAGTATGAAAAGATTATTTTCAAAGGTGGTTGAAAGACTCTCTATTTATTTACAAAGATTGTTTAAGTTGGCAGTGTTGACGTATGTGGATCGCTTGGGTACTGACGGTTTGTTTGAGTTTTCTCAGTGGTTAAATTATCGATTAGGTGCAATTCGCTTGGAAAAGTCCGATATTAGATGGCAGACACCGATTGTATTTTTACGTGATGAAAAACGTAATTTAATGGATGTAATTTCGTTTGCTTATGAACCGAGTGAGGTAATTGAATTTTTGCAATTAAAAAAGGTAGATAAAATTTACCGTAAAGATAAAGATGATGAGGGTTGGCAATGTGTGATTGCAAGCGGTGAGGGTGTTCATGGAAGGTATGCAAAGGCATTGGCAGATTTTTATGGCGTAAATAATTTCCTTTCGTTGAGTTCAGTGATATCTAAATCTATCGAGGAGACGGCTAGTGCCAGTATTTGAATCGAAGTTGATTTCACCTAAATATATTATTGAAAAGGAGCTCTTCTTTAATATACCTATTTATCAGCGACTATATGTTTGGGGTAGGGAGCAGGTTCAGACATTATTAGGAGATATTTGGCAGGCTTGTGAGGAAAAAAAAGATACTTTCTATTTAGGAGGGACTTTGGTAATCGCACGAAAGAATGCTGTGGGTGAATCATATTTTGATTTGATTGATGGCCAACAGCGTTTTACCACTCTATGGTTACTAAGTATTGCATGGCAAGAAGAGTTGCAAGGCTTTAGGTTTAGTGAATCAGATAACGGATTAAAAAAGCATCGTATTGAATTTGCAATTCGACCTGAGGTAAAAGTTTTTTTTGATGCCGTTTTAAAAGGCGCAAATGCTCAAATTCCGCAGGCTAGGCAGTTGGACGATGCACTTGAGGAAATGAGAAGTTTTATCACTAATAAAAAAGCAACGCCAGAACAAGTCACGGAGCTAACACGCTTTATCAAAGAAAATGTGCAGTTAGTTTTAACGACAGTTCCTGAAAATACCGATTTAAATAAACTGTTTGAAGTGATAAATAACAGAGGGGTTCAATTACAGCATCATGAGATTTTAAAAGCCCGACTTTTAGATTTAATGGATGACCCTGTTAATAGAGAAGCCTACAGTCAGTTATGGGAAGCTTGTGCGTTCATGAACGATTATGTTGAGCGTAACTTGAGACGTGCGACAGGCTTGGATTTTTTACCGTTATATGTCGCTGAGACTGAAAGGCCAAATCTTAATGTTGAGCGTTTAGCAGAAGCTGAGTATGTATTAGCTGAGTTAAAAAGCCAGTGTTCAAATAGAAGTTCATGGTCTCTTGAGGCCATTTTGACACCCAATGAAGTTAGCGTAACAGGGAGTGATATTGAACCTAAATTTGATGATGTTGATGCGCCAGATCGTGTAAATAGCATTGTTAGCTTTTCAATGTTGTTACAACACACTTTGAGGATTTTTTTGCAAGATAGAAACTATCCAGACATCCAAAAGGTGTCGGATAAAGATTTGTTAAAGATTTTTAAAGAGTCTTGGTTAAAAGATCTTTCAAATCCTGACGAGGTAAAGGACTTTTTTGAATTGCTCTGGAAAGCACGCTATCAGTTTGATAAATATATTATTAAATGGGTTTTGGTTGATGAAGATAAATTTCATGGTATTCGTCAGTTAGGTGTAAACGGTAAGTATTTACAGCGCTCAACGGAGAATTCCAAACCGGACTTTGCTTTATTGCAAAGTATGCTGTACCACTCTCAAGAAATGGTGACTCAATATTGGTTAACCCCATTACTGAATTATTTAGTTAAACACGGCGAGATAGGCTGTGAAGACTATTTGGTACATTTGGATAATCATTTACTGTGTTCCGATATTTCAGCCCCTTTAATAGAAAGAACTAGATATTTTCTTAAAGATATCTGGCACAAAGAACATCTCTGTAATGCTGAACAGGTATTTGGACAAGAATTTGAGAATGGCACCCAATTTCCACACTATTGGTTTTATAAGTTGGAGTATGTGCTCTATAAGCATTTAGAAAAAGATCCTAAAAGAAAGTCTTGGCGTGATAGTAAATTCCGTATGACGGCAAAAAACTCGGTTGAACATATTTCGCCTCAAAGTCAGGCTTTAGTCGCAAATATGCATACATTTGGTAATTTGGCCTTGGTAACAAGAAGTCTTAATTCTGAGATGAGTGATAAGTCATTTGCTGAAAAACGAGCTTATTTTTTAGATAAACATCATGGAAAAGGCGTCTCGCTAAAACTTGAATATGTGTATGAAAATGAGCATTGGAATGATGAATTGATTCAAGCGCATCAACAACTGATGGTTACGATCTTTCAGTCATATTTAGATGGCATGAAAGGTTAATGATTTTATTATATTTTTCTTAAACAATAGGTTATGGTTTTTATGAGCAATGTCGGACAGTGTGAACACATTACCCAAAACTGTGTCGTGAAGTTTTTTCAGGATGAATTGAACTATCGTTATTTAGGCGATTGGCAGAACCGTGACAATCATCGCAATGCTGAGGTCAAAAATAACGGTTTATTTAAGGTTTTTGAATGAAATATTCCATTAACAATGAAGAAGGCGAGTTTGAACCAGGTTCTGAGAATAAGGTGCTAAAGAATAAACTCGGTATTACTTCTGTGCAAGATATGAACGATGCTGAAGATGATTTACTTTTCCAGCTTTACAACCATGTGTTTGAACCAGAGTTGAGTATTGATGATTTAACTTTTGAAACTATTTCAACATGGCATCACAAGTGGTTAGGGAATGTTTATGGTTGGGCTGGTGAGTTAAGAACGGTGAATATGAGTAAAGGTGGTTTTAGTTTTGCCGGTGCTGTGCATTTGCCGAAATTAGTGGCGCAATTTGAACAGGATTATTTAAGTAAATTTAATGATTTAGAAGATTACTCAGAAAAAGAGTTGGTTCAGTTTTTGGCGGCAAGCCATGTGGAGTTTATTTTAATCCACCCTTTTAGAGAGGGAAACGGGCGTATATCAAGATTGTTAATGGATGTGATGGCGACGCAAGCAGGAAATGGCCCTTTGGATTATTCTTTAATGGAAAAGCATAAAGACTATTACTTTAAATCGATTCAAGCTGGTGTAGCAGAAGATTATCAGCCTCTTGAGAGATTGCTGACAGATGTGCTTAAACAATCAAACTTATAACGCAAGTTGCAAGCGTACGCCTCTGAATTCAGATTTTCTATTCTTGAGTTTAAGTTCAATAACCTCAATTGGCTCATTGGTTTCAATAGCGGATGAACTGGCGACGGCGCGATAGATTCTCGCTTTAGAAACTTTTTTTGTTTTTTTTCTGTCAGTCATGAGAAAGACCTTTTAATTAGATTAATTAGAAAAACAATGGTTACATTATACATGAAATTTATAGCGTAAATGGAGATGGCGATGAGCAATGTCGGCCAAAAAGAGCGTATCACTCAAGACCGTGTCGTGCAGTTTTTTAAGGAAGAGCTGAACTATCGTTATTTAGGTGATTGGCAGGATCGTGAGAATAATCGCAATATTGAAGTTGAGATCTTAACGACTTGGCTGAAAAATCGTGGTTATAGCGATACTTTGATCGCTCGTGCATTACGCCAATTAGATTCCGCGGCGGCTTTGGGTGAAGGTAAAAAACTCTATTACGCCAATAAGGATGTCTATCAACTCTTACGTTACGGCATTAAAGACAAAGAAGGTGCTGGCGAACTGAATCAAACCGTTTGGTTGATTGATTGGCAAGATCCTGAGGCCAATGATTTTGCGATTGCTGAAGAGGTTTCTGTAAAAGGAATGAATAAGAAGCGTCCTGATATTGTTCTGTATGTGAATGGTATTGCATTGGGTGTGATTGAGCTTAAACGTTCTTCGGTTTCCGTATCAGAAGGCATTCGTCAAAACCTTGATAATCAGAAAAAAGACTTTATCCGTAATTTCTTTACGACACAACAGTTGGTCATGGCGGGCAATGACTCTCAGGGTTTACGCTACGGCGCGATTGAAACCCCTGAAAAATACTATTTGGAATGGAAAGAATCTGTCGAGATTCCTTATGAATATCTCTTGGATTTTCATCTAAGTCTCATTTGCAATAAACAACGCTTTTTGCAGATTATTCACGATTTTATGGTGTTTGATGCGGGTGTTAAAAAGACCTGCCGCCATAATCAGTTCTTTGGTATTGCCGAGGCCAAGCAATTTATTGCCAGACGTGAGGGTGGCATTATTTGGCACACCCAAGGTTCTGGTAAAAGCTTAACGATGGTTTGGTTGGCGAAGTGGATTCGAGAGCATGTGCCGGATGCACGGGTGTTGTTAGTCACGGATCGTACCGAATTGGATGAACAAATTGAGAAGGTATTTAAAGGCGTTGATGAAGATGTTTACCGCACAACTAGTGGTGCGGATCTTATCAAAACTTTGAATGAAACCAACCCTTGGTTGGTATGTTCTTTAGTGCATAAGTTTGGTCGTCAAATAGAAGATGAAAATGACCAATCTTCAGCCGAGTTTATTGCTGATTTAAAACAAAGTTTACCTTCGGATTTTAAAGCGAAAGGCAACGTCTTTGTATTTGTTGACGAGTGCCATAGAACGCAGTCTGGAACCATGCATGATGCAATGACAACAATTCTACCTGAAGCGATGTTTATCGGTTTTACGGGTACACCATTGCTTAAAAAAGATAAGAAAAAATCCATTGAAGTATTTGGGCGCTATATTCATACCTATAAGTTTGATGAAGCCGTCTTAGATGGTGTGGTATTGGATTTACGTTATGAAGCCCGCGATATTGATCAGCGTATTTCTTCCCAGAAAAAGGTAGACGAATGGTTTGAGGCTGCAACCCGTGGTTTATCTAATCTGGGTAAGATGCAACTTAAACAGAAATGGGGCTCTATGCAAAAGCTGTTATCGAGTAAATCTCGATTAGAGCAAATCGTAGCGGACATTCAAATGGATATGATGCGAAAACCGCGCCTGATGGATGGACGTGGTAATGCGATGTTAGTATGTGCCAGTGTTTACCAAGCCTGTAAAGTGTATGAGATGTTTAGGCAGACAGACTTGGCAGGTAAGTGTGCGATTGTTACCAGTTATAAACCAACGGCTGCGGATATTAAAGGCGAGGAGACGGGAGAGGGTTTAACCGAAAAGCTTTTTAAATATGAACTCTATCGCAAAATGTTGGCAGATTATTTCGAGCAACCCGAGGATGAAGCCGCTAAACGCGTTGAAGAGTTTGAAAAAGAGGTTAAACAGCGTTTTATTAAAGAACCCGGTCAAATGCGACTATTGATCGTGGTTGATAAGCTCTTAACGGGGTTTGATGCGCCGTCGGCGACTTATTTGTATATTGATAAACAGATGGCTGACCACAGCTTATTTCAAGCCATCTGCCGCGTAAATCGTTTGGATGGCGATGATAAAGACTACGGTTATATAATCGATTATAAAGACCTGTTTCAATCTTTAGGAGATGCCATTGGTGATTACACGGTAGGTGCATTTGACGATTACGATCAAGAAGATGTTGCTGGGTTATTAAAGAATCGCCTAGTAGAAGCTCGCCTAGATATCGAGAATGCTTTAGAGATGGTTAAAAGCCTGTGTGAACCTGTTAAGGCACCGAGAGATACTCAGGATTATGTGCATTATTTTTGTGGGGTGTCTGGTGAAAATGCCGATGCTTTGCTTGAAAAAGAAGCTTTGCGTTTAAGGCTTTACCAAAGTGTCGCCAAGCTATTGCGGGCTTATGCCAATATTGCCAATGAAATGCTCGATGCAGGTTTTACAGCGATCCAAGTTGAACAGATTAAAAAAGATGTTATTCACTTTGAAAAGATGCGTGATGAAGTCAAATTAGCCAGTGGTGATTTGGTGGATATGAAGCGTTTTGAACCGGCGATGCGACAGCTGTTGGATATGTATATCCGTGCGGATGATACCGAAGTGTTGATGGACTTTGAAGAGTTAGGGATGATTGAACTGATTGTTGAGAAAGGCGCGGATGGTTTGACTAAGGCCGTTCCAGAAGGGTTAAGAAATAATCCTGAAGCGATGGCGGAAGCGATTGAAAACAACGTGCGTAAAAAGATAGTGGATGAAAATCCGGTGAACCCTAGATATTACGAGCAAATGTCTGTTTTACTGGATGAGTTAATCAAGCAACGCCGTCAACACTCTATCGATTATCAAGCCTATTTAGAGAAGATTCGTCAGTTGGCGAAACAAGTCCTAAAGCCCGAATCATCAGCTGGACATGCTTATCCAAGTTCGCTTAATTCTGCGGGTAAACGAGCGCTTTACGATAACTTTGGACAGAACGAAGTGTTAGTTGCTAAATTAGATAGTGCCATTCGACTGACCAAAAAATCCGATTGGATCGGTGACCGCTTTAAGGAACGTGAACTAGCTAATGCCATTCGTGAAGAGGCGGGAAGTTATGATTTGGATATCGGCGAAGTGATGGAATTGGTAAAGGCACAAAAGGAATACCATTAAGTGATGAGTGTCAGTACCAGCGATTTAGTGATTGGCAGCTTAGCCTTAACGGTGAACCGCAAAGCCATTAAGAATTTGCACATTAGTGTCATGCCTCCAGAGGGTAAGGTACGGGTTTCTGCACCTGAAAATATGACCGAAACCGCGATTCGTATGGCGGTGATTAAACGCATTCCTTGGATTAAAAAACAAAAGCAGAGTTTTATAAATCAATCTCGTCAATCCGAGCGTCAAATGCTCAGTGGTGAAAGTCATTATTTGTGGGGACAGCGTTATCGTTTAGAAGTGATTGAACAGCTTGGAAAACATGAGATTCTTGTGAAGGGTAATGCCAAATTACGATTGAATGTTTCCCCTAATACTTCCCAAGAAAACCGTACCCTCGTTCTGAGTGAGTTTTATCGAGCTCAGCTTAAAAGTCGCCTGCCAGGTCTACTGGAGAAGTGGCAGCCGATTTTGGGTGTCTCGCTCAAAGATTGGCGCATACAGAAAATGAAAACTAAGTGGGGCAGTTGCAGTATAGACAATCAACGCATTTTATTGAACTTAGAACTGGCTAAAAAGCCCCTTGAGTGCCTTGAATATATTTTGGTACATGAGTTAGTGCATTTGCTAGAAAGAAAGCATAGTGACCGCTTTGTGGGGCACATGGATCAGCACTTACCAAAGTGGCGTGAATATCGAAATCTACTGAATTGTAGTCCGCTAGCAAGCGAGGTTTGGTAGCTTAATGATTATTTTTTCAGGGTGAAATTTATTACTTTTGAGAATAGGTATTCTCATAAGTTATAGATAGTTTTATCAAGTAAATATTTTCGATCGGTTAACTTAAAATCGGTCTGATATATCTAATACAATTCCGACAGAAGATGGACTAGTCCACACCCTATTTTACTATAAATCCTCTAAAGGGCTTATAACGCCCCGGCCACCTTGATTAAGCACATGAGTGTAAATCATGGTGGTTTCTACATTTTTATGACCCAGTAACTCCTGAATCGTGCGAATATCGTACCCTGACTCTAGCAAGTGGGTTGCAAAGCTATGGCGTAGAGTGTGTGGAGTGACTTTCTTATGAATTTCTGCCTTAAAAGCCGCCTGTTTAATGGCTCTTTGCAAACTCTGCTCATGCATGTGGTGACGACGTTTAACCCCTGATCTTGGGTCAGTTGCAATATTTCTACTTGGGAATACAAACTGCCAAGCAAAGGCTTTATTAGCATTCGGGTATTTCCGAGCTAACGCATTTGGAAGATACACTTCTCCGTAGCCATTTTCTAAATCGTTAGAGTGAATTCGGTGTACTTCATTAAGCTAATCTTTTAACAAAGAAGCCGTGCTTTCTGGCAACATCACTCGGCGATCCTTATCGCCCTTACCAGATCGAACCGTAATGGTGTTATAGCCAAAATCAATATCTTGAACCCGTAACCTGACCAACTCCATCAAGCGCAATCCGCAGCCATATAACAACTTAACGTGTAGTTGATGCGAAATAGGGATGTACTCAAATAAACGCTTCACTTCACTTTTAGTCAAAACAACCGGCAAGTGTATCGGTTTTTTTGCACGGGTGACATTTTCAACCCAGGGAGGTTCAATTTGCATCACCTCCCGATACATAAACAATAAAGCAGCCAGCGCTTGATTTTGAGTAGAGGCCGCTACCTGTTTATCAACTGCTAAATGGGTTAAGAACTGCTCCATTTCGACCTTGCCCATATCCTTGGGATGGCGCTTATTGTGGAAGAAGATAAAACGCTTAATCCAGCCTACGTAAGCCTCTTCGGTTCGTATAGAATAATGCTTAACTCGAATGCGTTCACGCACCAAGTCCAAAAAACGAGGTTTATTAACCATGGCATATGCCTCCTAAATGACTTCACGAAAACAATTAACTTAATAATAACATTAAGTTAGTTAAGTTCACAAAACTAAATAAAGTCGTAAAACGTCATTTTTAGACATGGTTGACATACGTAGTCTAACTAGTTTAGGATGTCTAATTATAGTTATGTTACTCAAGGAATTCCGTGTCAATTAAAGAGTTTGAAAATATGACTGATAAGCTTGTTTCTGAGTTGCAGTCTGCGTATATGCATTTTGAAATCTATAAAGAGATTAAAATGCAAATTACTGAGCATTCTAAAGAGATGAATAAATCTAAACATTTTTGGTCATTAACTATAAATTCTCATTTAGAATCGACAAGATCAATTCTTGGGCGTATTTATGACCAAAATGAAAAGAATTTAGGAATTAAGTCCTGGTTATTGGAATTCAAAAATAATTACCTACAGCAATACTTTTTCGAAAGTAACGAACAGGATGATTTTAATCGAGTACCGTTAAAAAATGGTGAAATTAAAAGTGACTTGAAAAGTATTTCGCTTGAAAATGAGAAAGTAAATGTGTTGTATAAACGCCATAGACATACTGAAATTGCACACATGTCACTAAGTAATGCTAAAAAAGGTGTTTCATATTTCAAAGACTACCCTTTATCATCTTCTGATATTCAGGAGTTAATTGATCGGGCAGCAACCATTATTAATAAATACTCTAGTCATCACAGTGGCGTAAATTATGCGATGACTACCTTAAATAGCCAAGACTATAAGTATATTTTTGACAGGTTATCTAAGCCTTAACATAACAAGTCAATTAACTACGCGCCTGCGGCGCCGGACGCGCAAAAAAAAGTGCGCCGGTTATTGAGGCGTTATGTGTTTTTGAGGATTCAATGATCGATAGCCGTTTGAAAAAATTTTGGTTAGCTGAACTTGAGCAGTCTGCCAATTTTCTGGAGCAGCTATATCGCTCAAAGGGGGGGAATGACGATCTGGAATTTCAGGTTGAGAAAGCGATTTTTGTTGGCTTTTATGCAATACGTAAACTTTTAGAAAGTAAGCTACTGCCTACATCGGTAGTTAGCCTGAATTGGAAGTTCACAAGCTATCCAAAGAATAAGGACTCGAACGAAGCCAAATGGATTAGGCAGTACAATCATGGAGAAGGTTCTGAGAAACAGTTAGGGCTAGAAGCTGTCTGCAATCAATTTATTCACAGCGCACACTTTTCACCATTCGTTCCAGACGGTACATTTTGTGTAGGATTTTATTTTGCTTCTGACAATGCAAGTAAAAGAGAGCTTTACTACATTCAACTGGTAAATGTGGTGAGCATTTTCCTTAGTGTGGTTAACGAAAAGAAAGTTAAGCTTTCTGTTCAGTGTTCGGATAATGTTCTGTCTGCAAAGTGACACACATAACAAGACGCTCAAGAATGGACGCAGTAAACTGCGCCCGTTAGCTTTGCGTTATGCAAACTAATTGGTTTAAGGTGTATAGGTAACCCAGTAGTTCATTTTTCCTAATTTCTGTATTTTTGCTAAGGCCTTATATAAATGACTGATAATTCACAGCAAGTGATAGCCTTGATAAAGTTCTTTAGTGAAGAGCAACATTATTTGTCATTCAAAGATGGTTGTTCCATGTTTCGTACTCCCCATTTTTATAGGAAACGAGATGATATTGGCAGGGGGGATAGAAGTGAATCTTGTTTAGGTTATTGGGATAAAGGTTTGGGAGATACTATCCCAAGCCTTATAAACAATGATTCTTCAGTTGATTTAACAAATGCTCAAAGCCTCCTGGTTTATCCTGCTCATGAACAGCGAGATGCGTGGTTACAATCTTGGTGTGCGATAGGACCTCATAATAAATTTGAGCAGTCATTAGAGAAAATGCTGAATGAATTTGGTTCTTACTTTGTTGTTTTGCAAGCAAGCAATATTGATGAATATGTGAAGCTAGTTAGTAAAGCAAGTGGTGCTGACGTGAGTTATGGTCTAGTTCAATATTCTGATAACCCTTTAGATCGTTCTTTAACAGTTAAAGACTCTAAGTTGTGTTACCAAGAAGAGTTTCGGTTTTATGTTGGTGAGTGTTCAAAGGATGAGGTTCGTGATAAGAAACTTCAGTTGAATGGGCTTAACAACATTTTATCTAATGCAGCCTCTTTGAAACTAACAAGTCCTTCTGGTGAAATTAGGTATTGTTCATTGGGGTCTAAAAAAGTTGTGACCACTAATGAGTAATATACAGAATTTCAATCAAAATTATGCATAACAAGGCACTCAAGCCGACTGCGCTTACGCGCAGCTGCTTAGCTTAAACGTTATCTCTCTTTGGAGTTCTGAGTAAATTTATGGATTCGATCTTAATTGGGCTGCAGGTTTTAGTTCTCTTTGGTATAGGGTGTATCTTCCTATTTCGAAAATATCTATTTTCATATTCTGCTGAAAAAGGAAAGAACCTAGCGACAAAGGAAGATATTGAAGAAATAACGCGCAAGGTTGAAGAAGTGAAATCTGGATATGTAGCCGAAATTGAGAGACTCAAAGTCGATCTTTCAGTTCTGTCGAGAAAGCACAATATTCTATTGGATGAAAAAGTCAGGGTTTTCAAAAAGCTTCAAAAGAGACTGGTCGAGTTCAAAAAATACTGTGAAGCAGCTCTTGGCTCATATGATGAGCGAGGTGAATTTCATCCGAATCTTGAAGTTCTTTCAAAAGATATCGATAAGGCTTCCTTGCAGCATATTACCGCATTGCATGAGATTGAGCAGGAAGACTTTATATTTCTATCCAAAAAATCGCGTAGCTTACTATCTGAGCTGCACGGTAATTGCTCTATGATGTGCAGTATGGAAATGGCTATTTTTGGTGAAGACAATGATTCAGAAATGGCTAGAAGTACGATACCTGTTTACGAGTCTGCTATGAGCAATATAGATAGCTGCTTACAAAGCCTCTATGAAGAACTGGAGTTTCCATCCAGTGATAAATAGAGATAACAAGGCAATGAAAAATCGCCCACAAAAAAACGTGGGCTGGACTCGCTAACGCTCGCCTTTTATTGCGGCGTTATGTTTCAAAAAGGAGTTACCAATGGCAATAAAAATCATTGACTGCCACATTGAAAACTGTGGAATAGGGATTAGTTCATCTGGTGATGTCGAGTTAGGTATTTCTGGTACAAAAATAGTCGATTGTAAGCAAGCAATTGAGCTTAGAGACCCTCCTGGTGTTTTACAATCTTTAGGCTTGCCAGCTGACACCCCTGCAGGGTTATTAAAAGAAGCATTAGAAGTTTTGCTAGAATCCCAAAGTAAATCACCAGAAACATCGGCAGAAGTGGTTTCAAAGACATCATTATTTGAGTGGTTAGGTGGTGTTGCTAACTCCACATCAATCTTAGCTAACTTGGTCTCGTTACAACAAAATGGCTTAGTTCAACAGGTGTTAAACTTATTACCAAAGTAAAACATAACAAGGCGCTTAAACGGGACGAACAAAAGGCTATCGCCTTTTGTCGCCCCTTAGCTTAATCGTTAGGCTTTTCAAATCGATTCATCAACCAAGGAGAAAAAAATGGCAAGTTACGTTGAAGGCGCTCTGACAAAAGGGGAACAGGTAGTTTATCAGGGGAAGGTCAGCATCTGGTCTCTTGTCCCGCTACTACTTCTCGGGCTCGTGTTTTTGGCGTTTTGGGGGCTTGGTCTTCTGTTCTGGATTGCAGCAGCAATCAGATATTTCACGACTGAGCTTGCAATCACCAATAAGCGTGTTATCGCCAAGTTTGGCCTTATCAGCCGCTCAACAATTGAAATCAACCTTCAGAAGATAGAGAGTATTCAAGTCAATCAAGGCATTCTTGCTCGAGTCTTCAATTTTGGTTCCATTGTGGTTTCTGGTGCAGGTAATCCTCAAGCTCCAATCCCTGGCATCTCTAGCCCGCTTCAGTTCCGTCGTGCGTTCGTCGACACGCAAGAAAGTAATGGGCAACCTCAACCCGTCGAGCAGCCAGCGTAAGCCTAACACGGCAGTCAAGAGGGACCGCGCAAAAGCGCGCAGCCCCTTGCTTTTACGTTATGCCCTATCAGGAGTAAGAAAATTTGCAGTTCATTCATAATGATTTAGGTCAAAGGAAGGCGGGTGAAATTGTTGAAGTTACTTTGACGAGTGGCGCTAACGTTCGCTTAATGAATAGTTCTGATTTCAATAGTTATAAAAATGGAAGGCGACACCGCTATATAGGTGGCTTAGCAAAGCAGTCGCCTTTAAGACTTCAGATTCCCAATTCTGGCCACTGGCATGTTGCAGTTGATATGCAAGGGTTGAGGGGGAGTACTAAGGCATCAGTACGAATACTGCCGGGTGCACTTCCTGCGATTCAAGATCGGCCTCTATCCGAAGTTCCAAGCTTAGTTCGTGACAATATCCCACCGCCAACAGAATCTGGCGGAGAGACTCATGACGTTTTCATTTCACATGCATCTGAAGATAAAGATGATTTCGTTCGCCCTCTAGCAAATGCACTTATAGCTCAAGGGTTGAATGTGTGGTACGACGAAATGACTCTTAGAATTGGGGATAGTCTGAGACAAAAAATAGATAAAGGTCTTGCCAATAGTAAAGTAGGGCTGGTGATTCTATCGCCATCGTTTATAAAGAAAGGCTGGACTAACTATGAGCTTGATGGAATCGTTACGAGAACTGTTTCAGGCGAGCAAGTCTTATTACCCATTTGGCATAACATAACAAAACAACAAGTAGTAGATTTTAGTCCATCAATCGCAGATAAAGTTGCTCGCAGTACGGCCACTCATACGATTGAAGAAATAGCTTTAGAAATTTCTGAACTTATAAAATCAAAGGCATAACAAGTGTGTCAATTTGACGCATTTACGCTGCGCTTCAATACGCAAATTACACAGACGTTAAATGACAAGGAGAATTCATGGCTAATCATCTTTTCAAATGGAATGGGCAACCACTTGGTTACGAAGTGAATGGTCGTCTTTTTAGCACTGACGGTGAATATATTGGGTGGTTTGAAGGTGACGGTAGTGTTTGGGGCTCTGATGGCGTTTACGTCGGAGAAGTCGTAGATGGCAATCACATTCTTCGCCAAACAAATAAAATCCAACCTATAAATAAAATACCCAAAATCTCCCCAATACAACCGATTTCTCCTATTCAACCAATCCCACGTATCCCCAAAATACCAAAATTAGGGTGGCATGATCCTTATGATGATTAAGTCATTTAACAAGTGCGTGCACGGGATGTCAAAAAGGTGCGCTTTTCGCCCCCGTGACGCAGGCGTTAGGCTACACAATAAGGAAAACCCATGAAAACTTTTGAAGTATATAAACACCCAGCTCTAGGTTCTCAATCTGTAAAAATCGGTTTTAATTGGCCAGCTTTTTTCTTCGGCTTCTTTTGGATGTTATTTAGTAAGCTATGGGGAAAAGCAGGATTATGGTTTGTTATGAACGTCATTGCCAGTCTAATTGAGGCGGCCGCAGATAGGTCAACTGATGAAGGATCTCAAGCAATTATATATTTATCATTATTTATTGCATATTTTGCTTTGTGGTTAATTCCTGGATTTAAAGGAAATAAATGGCGGAGTTCTAATCTCACAAGCCGTGGGTTTGAACTTGTAACAAGGGTAGAAGCCGAAACTAAAGATGCAGCAATTGCAAAAGAAAGCAATGGTAGTATTGCCTAACAAGGCACTCAAGCGGACTGTGCTAAAGCGCAGCTCGCTTAGCTTAATCGTTATGTTGTTCGTCTAGGTATGGAGTTTAATATTTATGTGTGAATGGTTGTTAATGAATGTGTTCCCTACACCTAGAGAGAAGGCTATCTTGATATCTATGATAGTTTCCACAATTCTTGCGTTAGTAGTTGTTTTCATAAATAAATGGGCTAACGATTCAAGAGAAAAAAAGAAACACTTGATTTTAAAACTTGAAGAAATATCAAAGTTAACATCAGAGTATAGTTTGCTCGGGATGCATTATGTTCAAGATGGTACAAATTTATCAGACGAAGAAAAATTAGTGTTTAACTCAATTCAATCTTTTCAAAAGGTTATGTCAGCGTTAAGCGAAATTGATGCACTTTTATGTCTTAACTTTTCAAATCAATCATTTTTCAATCTCAAGGATCATATTGAAGCTTTAAAAAAACATCGCGAAGAGTTTATATCTCAAAAAAGTATATTTGCTTTGAATACTGTTAGTGAGAATCATTTTTTGATGGTTACAAATATCAGAACAGGTTTAATGGGTTTAATGTCAAATAGTGGTTATAAAACAACATAACAAGAAAATCAACAAGGACACGTAACAGTTGGCTACGTTTCGCTTCGCTACACAATTTTAGCCAACCATTACTTAGCCTGTTATTTAGGCGTTAAAGGTCTAAGGAGAGATTTGTGTCACCGAGTAAAAGTGAGCATACTTTAGAATTGGTTCAAAACCTTTTAGATGATCTTGAGTTAGGCAGAACATCTGGAGAAAGGTTAATACTTAAAGCGTCTAGATTGGCAAGAATTATTGGTGCAACTGAAACTATGGAGTGGTTACGTTTTGAACTCGGTGGTTTTAAAAATGGAAATGAAGTCTCTCTGAAATATATGGAGCTTACTGGAAGATGGACAAAAAAAGAAGATAATAAAGGTTATTGGGTTCCATTAGCTCAAATAGAAGCTTTGATCGATGCTGAAAAATCTAAACTATCTGTAATGCGAATACCTGATTCCGCTGGTGATAATAATTATGCAGTGCCAATTGCTACCCGAGCCATGGATGCAACGACTGGAAATATTTCAAGATTTAGCGGTATTAGAAGTAAAGTAATGGCTCAATTACATACGTTTGTGACTGACGTTTATTATGAAAAAGTATTCGACAGCCTTTCTGAATCTATTTTTGAAAACTATAAAAGAGATGCAGATATTCTAATTTCGTCTGCTTGTGGTGATGTGATTGAACAAATTCCATCTGCTATGGAACGTCTTTCTTCTGGTGATTCTGAGGCAATTAGCCATGCTTTAACTACGTGCAGAAGAATAATTGAATCCTTCGCAGACTCCATATATCCACCAACAGATGAAACCATTGAGATTGGTGGGAATAATCTGAAACTAGATGCAGGTAAGCATCAGAATAGAATTAATGCTTACATTCATACTCATTGTTCAAGCAAATCTAGAAAGCAGAGGTTTAGGCAAAACCTTGCTAATTTATTTGATCGTGTATCAACGGGTGTCCACAAAGATGTTGATGCTGAAGAAGCGAGAGCATTATTTTTAAATACTTACCTTTTTATTGGTGAAGTATTGCACTTAGATTCATCTAAAAACGTTTAACAAGCGCTTTAAACGGAACAAAAACAGTTGGCTACGTTTCGCTTCGCTACACATTATAGCCAACCATTTTTGTCCGCTTAAGCGGGCGTTAGCTGTCAATAAAAATTCAGGCAAGGAGATAAGTCATGACAAAAGAAACCAGACCTAAAATTGATATTTTTAAAGTGATATCTAATGATGCTGCTTGCTGGGGCGATGAGGCTAGAAATTTAACGTGTCCCGAATGTGGCGACACATATAGTCATATGGAACCACCTTACTTAAAAGATAGTGAAGATAATTACAATGCCAACTGGGGTGGACGTGGTGATCTAGCCGTGGTTCCCGTGTGGGGTGAGTGTGGTTCAAAATGGGAAGTCTGTATCGGGTTCCATAAAGGTGAAAGTGCAATATTTGCAAGACTGAAGGAGTCGTGCAAAAAATAATAAATTTCACCAGTGGCTACACAGCTAACAAGGAAAATTCACTCGGACACATTTCCAAAACGCTCGCTTGTGGCGAATACCAGAAGCCTCCCAATGTGCCGGTGATTTGCGACGTTATGAACTAAAATGGAGTGTTAAGTGGAAACCAAAATTAAATTAAATCCAAGCGAAGAATTAGTACAAGACAAACATCGAAGTAAAGGAACAATGGCTCAAACAGATATTTACCACTATTCTATTGTTAATGAAGCTGGGGAAATAGTGGGCAAAGTCGTTCATGAAGACCATACTTCTTTAAACGGTTTACGCAGAACACAACATATAACACAAACAGACAATGACGGTAATCTTGTTGTTCAAGAATCATGGTAAACGTTCATAACAATGGACTCAAGCCGATTGCGCTAACGCTCAGCGGCTTAGCTTAATCGTTAGTCACATGAAGGAACCTGATGGGCCCCATAGCTCTTTTTGACAAATCGTTTTTACAGTCGCTTAACGTCGATGAGTCCGTTTGGTTTGACCAGTTTTTTATCGCAAATATTTCCCCACTTTTCTACATAGAAACTTTAGCCGATTTGGATAAAGAAATGACTCGTGGCCGAACGGCAGAACAGGTTGTCGGGGATATCGCCTCAAAAACCCCGGAACTGAGTGGTGCGCCAAACGTTCATCATCAATACTTACTATTAGGAAATCTAATGGGTCAGCCTGTATCAATGTCCAACAGGCCTTTAGTAGCCGGTGGCAGGCCCGTCGAATCCGGTGGAAAAAAGGGTGTTAACATTGATATCTCACCGGAAGCTAAAGCATTCAGCCGGTGGCAGAATGGCGAGTACCAACAACTTGAGAGGGAATTCGCCAAGTTATGGAGAGCTAACCTAAAGTCACTGACATTTGAGAGTTCAGCTATATATGCAGAGAAGCTAGGTATAGACATATCACAATGTAAAAATTATAACGATGCCTTCCGCGTAGCTACTGATATTGTTACCAAGTCAGGAAAACCATACGACCTAATCGAGTTCATAGTAACTTCTTTGGCTATACCCAGAAAGTATCATCAGCAATTAGTTCGTAACTATCAGACCGCTAACTTTCCCCCTTTAAGTCAATTCGCTCCTTATGCAGCGCATGTTATAAAAGTAGAGATCTTTTTCCATATATGTGTTTCGCGAGGTTTTATTTCTGCTGATCGTCCATCAAATAAAATAGATATTGCATACTTGCACTATCTACCGTTTTGCAATGTTTTTATATCAGGAGACAAGCTCCATAGAAGTACAGCCCCATTATTCTTAACCGGAAACCAGAAGTTTGTATGGGCCCCTGATTTGAAAGCAGACCTATCCAAAATCAATGATCATTTCATGGAACTCCCTGATGAAGTAAAGGACAAAGGAATTATGTCGTTCGCTAGTAAACCGCCAGCTGAGGGCAATTACTTAACAGCCGAACTGTGGGATATAATGAATCCTAATTGGCGCACGCTGGGTAAAAATATGACTCCTCTTTCTGAAGAAGCGAATGAGAAAATTCTCAAGCATGTAAAAGGGTTTACTGAGGCCCAAACCCTTCCGCCGGAAATGATGCTAGATCCGACGGAGGAAATAGATAACCTATCTATTCAAAGATCAATTAAGAAGAAAAGAGGTAGCTGGTATCAGATACCTAAGGACTACGAAAATGACTAACAAATCAAGCAAGCGGGACCGCCTAACCGGCGGCCCCTTCTTGAGGCGTTATACACAAGAGGGATCATCGTGGAATTATCGGAAGTAGTACCTTGGGGTAGGTCTTTAATCGAGTACACAGAAATGTTTTCGCTATCTAGTGAAGACCTTGAAATGACCATTCTTGGCTGTGGGGATGGCCCAGCATCATTCAATGCTGAATTGACAAATAAAGGCAAAAAAGTAATTTCAGTTGATCCGATCTATCAATTTAGCGCTGAACAAATTCAAGCAAGAATTAATGAGATTTACTCCCAGGTTATCGAACAAGTATCGAAGAATAAGGATGGTTTTGTTTGGAATAACATTCCTAACGTAGACACCCTAGGGAGAGTAAGAATGAATGCAATGCGATCCTTTCTTGCCGACTATGAAACAGAAAAAGATAGTGGGCGCTATCTGAATGCCTCATTACCGGCATTGCCTTTCGATGATGGAGTATTTGATCTGGCACTGTGCTCGCACTATTTGTTCTTGTACAGCGAGCATGTAAACCTGAAACAGCATATTCTTTCAATGAAAGAACTATGTCGAGTAGCTAAAGAGGTTCGTGTTTATCCACTACTATCAATCAGTAGCAATTTAGAATCTCCACACCTGAAACCCGTAATTGCAGATTTAGAGGCAAATGGAATTAGCCTTTCTTTAGTAGAAGTAGGCTATGAATTCCAAAAAGGTGCTACACAAATGCTGGTGGCAAAAAGTGTATAACAATGCGTTCAAACGGGACGCAAAATAGCATGCTCCCCTTAACTAGGCGCTAGGCGTATGACAATATCCTGTAGTTATAAGTTCTGAGGGTTATTTTTATCGGCTTTAACATGGAGAAAAAATTATGACAGGCACAAATTCTGGACGGCATACATTTTCCTTTGAAGGAGGCGAGCAACTTACCACTATCGGAGCCTCTTTCTTAGTTTCTTATCTCTACCACAGGTATGTTGATTCAACTCATAATAATTGGGTTTCGATAAAAACCCAGAAATCACGCATTAGTACTATTAATAGAACAGAGAGTTACCACAAAAGTTGGTTAAAACACATTGAAAGTATGAGTAACGCAAATCTGAATAAGAATACTCTAGGTTTGGATGGTGCAATTGTAAAGGAAATGGCTCAGGCCATACAACAGGCGTTATGAATACCCGAAGATATAAGTCGCCTAACAAAACACTCAAGCCGACCAAAAAAAACGCTGCGCGCTTTTTGGCCGCTTAGCTTAATCGTTAAGCTTCAAAGCAGTCAAGATGGAACATATGCTTAAAAATAAAACTCATAGATTTAATGATTTTCGAAAAAGTCACTCATACATATTTCAATATGGACTGATAATAGTTGTAGCTGCTTTTATATATTATGTTCCTAGTCTTTTAAACCTGATCGGTTTCGTTGAAATAAAACCCGAAGATTTCTTCAATCCGGGGATAAAGACACCAATAGATGCAGTATATTTCAGTATCGTATCTATAACCACTCTTGGGTTTGGTGACATAAACCCAACCTCACAGATAATGAGAGCAGTTGTTTCAATTGAAGTTTTACTAGGGATTCTTACGATTGGCCAAGCTCTTCATGCCATTACCGTTAAAGCCGAAGAAGATAAGCGGTTACCACATAGGCTTGCTGCATATGAAGATGTAAGGCTACTAACTTGTAGGGTTATTTCATATTGGCAAGATATTTATCTACAGTCTGTTCCGGAAAAATATCCCGGCACCCTAGAGGATCTTCTGTCGCAAGAAAATCTTAACAAGATGGGAATATGTTTAGATCTCGATGCAAAGCCAAACGTTACACCACCAAGAACTTGGTGGCATTGGCTACCCGAGCAATTAACTAATATGATAGCCATGGCTGAGAAGATCTTAGAGCGCCATGTACAAGTGCTTGATCCAATCGCATATAGCCATATACATAACCTGTTATCTGACGGAATGCTATCGCCAATGAAGGCAAATATCATGAATTCGCTAAGGCAATCAGACGAGGCAATGGGATTTCCACGTCCTACAAATTATGGTAGCTATTTGGTAGATAATGAAGACACTTTAAAGCCGATAATTTATTTAGATGATTGGTGTAAAAAAGAGTACGAAGCATTGAAAAATAACAGTCATCTTCCAATAAAGGAGCCTTTTAAAGCGCCTGAGACAAAGGAGGCAGTAAGTAGTCCTCCAAGCCTTATCTCACAGGAAAAACTACAGGCGCAGTTGACTAAGCAGGAAGAGTACAGAGCTCGTGATAAAGCTTAACAAGTCAATCAACTACGCGCCTTCGGCGCCGGATGCAGCAAAGCTGCGCCGGTTATTGAGGCGTTATGTACAAATTGGAATAAGCAGCTATGCCGGAATTTACGCAAGATGACCAGTCCGACTACCTCATACATCTTGTCGGTAAGGATAATCCTTATGATTCATTTATGAACATACTGTACTCAGGAGTTGTTGAGGCTAAAAATGCTTTTGGCTATAAAAGACAAGAGCATCAAAAGAAGTCCATATGCTTCAGCGAAATCCCTCCTGTTTATTTACAGAAACTTGTCCAGAGAAGGTTTAATCATGGCGTGGCATTCAAAAAAGAATGGTTATTAAGCAAAGGTGCCCAACGAGTTTGGTACATTGAGAAAGATAGCCAAACTCATTCTTCGCTGGAGAAAATGTCCAATCATTTAAATGGGACTGAAAAAGAAGACTTTTTTGATTTGGCTCCATTTATAGATATTCCAGGAGAGTCTGGGGATTCAGTTTATCGTTTTGAATGGGAGAGAGAGTGGAGAATAATTGGTGATTTATCTTTCTCACCTGACGATGTTGAATTTCTTATTCTGCCAGGCGATGTTCATGAAGCCGCTAGAGCTCTTTTTTATGATGCTGAACATGATAATTATGGGCCAAATTACAAGTGCCCATATTATGATCCAATAACAAATACATATAGTGAAGATACATAACAATTCACTCAACCCGACCGCGCTAACGCGCGGCTGGTTAGCTTAAACGTTATATTGATTTTGGAGCAACTGGTTGACTTTACGTGAAATAGGTAATGCAATTTTAAATTTTGATTTGGCTAGCCCATTCAGACTTGTTAATAAGCATAAGAAAAATATCATTACATCAATTACTGTTGTCGTTTTTGTTTGTATCGCTTTACTTGGGATAAGCAAGTCAATAGAAGATATGGAGCATAGGGAATCACAGTTAAAATGGGATGAAAACCAAGTGATTTATGTAGAAATTCGTAACGATTGTGCTGAATTAAAGGATAAATATGAAGAGTTTCATCAATGTCTAGATGACGGCTGGTTTAATCGTGGTTTTGGGATGGATTATACAAATAAACATATACACAGCAACCCTCATTATGAATGGTAAACAATCAATATAACAAGTTGCTCAAACGGACAAAAAACAGTTGGCTTTTGCTCGTTTCTCGCTAATTTTAGCCAACTATTTTGTTGCCGCTTAGTAAAGCGTTAGGAGTGTAGTGTTCAAGTAAAAGTGGCCAGATCTTTAGATAAAATAAAAAATCCCCAATTAAGGGGCTTGTTATTTTCTTCACGACTTCCACTTGATTATACCGTACATGGACAGGAACCTATTGCTAGGTGAGGCACTAGGCCACCTGATTAGAGGTGTTTCGTCTGCGTAGTGACTTACAGTGATATTATATATTAAAACTTTAGAGCAGGTGGTTTTTCCAAAAAAGTATTATAGTTAATGATTAGTGTTAGTCCGTTTTTAACAATAGACAGCCAAATTATGTTGTGGTCAAGTAAAATTGGCCATCTCATTAGTGCTTAGCTGTTTAAAGAAATCGCATTACATCAGTATTCCCTAAGACAATTTCTTGAAGTTTAGGGTCTTTCATTTTGTGCTCGGGCCAAAGATTATAGAGTTCAAAATAATAATAGAGTAAAGACTGGCGAACTTTGATTTCCCGAACGCCTTCGACCATTTGAAAGTCCATTTCGACAATTTTTTTAGCATCTTTAGATAAAGAGGGATTTGGAATCAGCTTTAAGATTAATAGAGTGTTCCAAGCTTCATCATCCTTCATGCCTAATCCCGCAGAATCTGCTTTGACAGCACTTGATATCCGTCCAATGACAAAGTCCCTAAATCCTTTTCGAAGGTGACACCAGGCTCTTACATGGGTACGTTTGCCATTATTCACAAAGGAATGAGGAGTGATTCGTCTCACGAGTCCTTGTGGGTCATCTTTAGAGTGGTATGTAATCTCAATGCTCTGATGGGTACTCAATACTCGAGATAACGTCTTTAAAATGTCTAATGACTGGAATCTTGATGGTGGCTGGAGCACAAAAGTATTAATTTCCAATTCATCACTAAACTGAGTTAGATCTTCAAAGCTAGGTTCATAAAATAAGTTAGGAACCTCATCATTAACTTCATAGCGTTTGCTAGACGGATTTAGAAGCATTTTTCCTGGATTGTATTCCAGGTAATTTTTAATGATGGTGGTTGCTTGAGGGTTAGACATTCTTAATTTATTTGCTAAAGCTTGTCGGCTTAATGTCCCTTGCCAGAATAAACTCCGCTCAATGTCCTCCATTCTTTTAATCATTTCCCATTTCAAGCTCTTGAAGCGATCATCCATGTTTTTATCCTTAACTTAAATTCTTAAGAGGATTTTAAACTAAAAACATTGCCATTGATAGTTAAATAACTTGACTGTTTATAATTAACAATTAAACTGTTTAGATTTATGATTAACGCAAATGCGATTGGATATCTTTGTGAGAAAAATTAACGGCTTAAATTACCTCTATTCACCTTCAGATTTAACAACTTTTATGAAGTCACCTTTTGCTTCTTGGATGGAGCGTGCATCAAAAGAGAATGTGGCTCTTAGATCACTTAAAGATGAAGGCGATGCATTGAATAAGTCCTTACAGCAAAAAGGCTACGATCATGAAGAGCGTTTTTATCAGTCGTTAATTTCAGATGGTTCTAAAAGCTATATCAATATTGCAGAACAAGTTGGTGAGAAAAATGACCAGCAATCTCTTGAAGCGACAATTGAAGCGATGGTGCAGGGCGTTGAGGTCATTTTTCAAGGTTGTTTAGAGGTTGAAAATTTCAGAGGTTTTTCTGATTTTTTAATCAAGGTTCCCGGCAAATCTGATCTTGGCGATTATCATTACGAAGTTTGGGACACAAAACTATCTAAAAGCATTAAACCCTACTTTCTGATTCAACTCTCTTGTTATGCAGAGATGCTTGAAAAAATACAGGGCGTTAGACCTCATAATGTCGTTGTTGTCTTGGGGACAGACGAAAAAGTGGCCTTTAAGGTCGATGACTATTTTTATGCTTATCTGGCTTTGAAGGAACGCTTTTTAGCGATGCATGAGTCGTTTGAGCTTGAAAGTCCTTTCGATCCCGCAGACTCAAAAGAGTGGGGCGATTGGAGTGGTTATGCTACACAGATATTGACTGATAGAGACCATCTTATACAGGTTGCTAATATTAACCGTGGGCAAATCATCAAACTGAATTATATTGGCATTCAGACCGTCGAGGAACTTGCCAGTTCGACGCTTATAACGATCCCTAAAATGAAGCCTGAAATATTTGCCAAGCTGAAAGCTCAAGCAGGGATTCAACTTAAAACCAAGCAACTGCAGTTATCAGGCGTTGAACAGCCGGCATTCGAAGTCTTGAATCCTGAATCCGTTCCACCTAAAGGACTGGCATTGTTGCCACCATCATCCAGCATGGATGTGTTCTTTGATATTGAAGGCGATCCTTTACATGATAAGGGGTTGGAATATCTATGGGGTGCAACGTATTTCAATGATTCAGGTGAGCGTGATTTTATCGACTTTTGGGCTCATAACCACGAAGAAGAAAAACAGGCATTCAAAGGGTTTGTTGAGTGGGCTTACGCACGCTGGCAAGCTGACTCAAGCATGCATATCTATCACTATGCTAATTACGAAATTGCCGCGTGTCGCAGATTGATGGGACGTTATGGCGTGTGCGAAATGGAAGTCGATGCGCTCTTGCGTAATGAGGTCTTTGTTGATCTTTATGCCATCGTCCGTCACGGTATTTTGCTTGGTGAACCTAAGTATTCTATTAAGAATGTCGAACACATCTATCGTGGAAAACGTGATACCGATGTCGCATCGGGAGGTGAATCCGTCGTCGTGTATGAAGCTTGGCGTGACAACCCTGATGGGCTAACGTGGCAAACCTCAAAAGTACTTAAAGATATCCGTGACTATAACCAAGACGATTGTGATTCTACACAAGAGTTGGTCGATTGGTTACGACCACTACAAGCAGAGCATGATATTGCATATCTCGGTAAAACACCTGAAGAGCCTAAGCAAATTGATGCTGAGAAGCTAGAGCGAGAGGCTGAGAGACTAGCTGTTCATGAAGCGTTATTGGGGAGAAGCGTTACCTTAAAATCGACCAATCCTTCCGAGGCCAAAATCTGTGAATTGTTAGCCCATTTACTGTTTTTCCATGAGCGTGAAGCAAAACCCGTTTGGTGGAAAATGTTCGATCGCTTATCTCAAGATGACACTGAGTTGTTTGATGATATTGACTGCATTGCCAATGCACAAAGAACGTCAACTAAATCCTTTAAGCAGAAACCGAATGACCGTAATCTCTGTTTTGAATATCAGATCGATTTAGAACAAGAGTTTAAACTGCCTCGAATCGGTTCGATCGGAAAGAAGTTTTATCTGCTTTCTGCTGATAAGGTAAAACTGAACATGGTCAAGTTCGATATGGAGTCAGGCAGATTTTTAATTAAAGCCAAAGATTCTCCGGGAGAGATGATTTCGCTTATCCCCGATGATTATGTCAACCCAAAGCCGATTCCTGAAGCGGTACTTGCTTTAGCAGAGGCTTATTTGAAAGATCCTCTACAGCCCAATGCTTTTTTGGATTTTCTACGCCGAGATACTTCGCGTAGTCAAACCGCTTTACTAGAAATTGCTAAAACCGAAGACTCCGAAACTCGATTAAAAGCCATTGTGACCCTTCTAATTGAGATGGAGAATGGCTTTTTAGCGATTCAAGGACCTCCTGGGACGGGTAAAAGCTATACCGCTAAACATTTGATTGTTGCTTTAATTATGGCGGGTATGCGTATAGGGATTTCCAGTAATAGCCATAAGGCGATTTTTAACTTAATGGAATCTATTGCTAAATATGCTGCTGAAATCGGCATAGTTATTCCGATGTATCACACCAATGAGAGAGATGCCGATAAAGGCGAAGAACTCGGTATTGAAATGATTAAGAATAATACGATTGCAGCCGAATTGAGTGCCACATCGGGTGGCATAATTATTGGAACGACCGCTTGGGGATTTGCTAGAGAAGATCTCTCTGATAGATTTGATTATCTATTTGTCGATGAGGCGGGGCAGGTTTCACTAGCGAATCTTGCGGCCATGAGTCAAGCCACTAACAACCTGATTTTATTAGGTGATCAAATGCAACTAGGTCAACCGATTCAAGGCTCTCATCCTGGGGAGAGTGGTGAGTCCGTCTTAGAATATTTATTAGGTGATTTTCATACGATTCCAAATGAATTGGGCGTGTTCTTAGGTGTGACATATCGTATGCATCCAGATGTTAATTCCTTTGTCTCCCAAGCCTTTTACGATAATCGTTTAAGTTCGGCACCCCAATGCGCAATTCAGAAAGTCGTTTTCAATGCATCGCATCCGAAAATCACCAAATCAACAGGCCTGGTCTATGTTCCGGTTGTTCATAAAGGTAACAGTCAGGCGAGTATAGAAGAGGCAGAAGAAATTAAGCGACTCACAGATGATTTGATTGGACAGTCTTTTACCGATCAAAAAGGTGTTGAGCGTTCTATTACCCTAAAGGATATCTTATTCATTGCACCTTATAACCATCAAGTCAGTACCTTAAAACGCTTGTTAGGCGAAAAGGCAAAAGTCGGTAGTGTCGATCTCTTCCAAGGTCAAGAAGCTCCGATTGTGATTTTATCGATGTGTTCTAGTGATGCGAGTGAGTCTTTAAGAGGCGTAGATTTTTTACTGAATCCAAATAGACTCAATGTAGCCATATCACGTGCACAAGCATTAGCGATAGTCGTTGCTAGTCCATCATTGGTAGAGATGGATTTAACGTCTGATGAGCATATTAAGCTGGTCAATAATTTTGAATTAGTGAAGCTGTATTCAAGAGCGGACAAGTTAATTGTCGTCTAACAATAAATATCCATAGTCTAAAAAGATATGTAGAAGATACAATGCTAATGGGTAGACAATTACGTAATCCTAAAACAGAATATAATCTCTTAAGTTGCCAGTCTGTTAATCAAGTACATGAAATTCATGATCGGTTCGTTGAGAAGATGAATGAGCTAACATTTGAACAATATGAACTTGTTAACTATCCTGATCCACCTTTTGAAGGAACTAAAACAATCATTCCTATTTTGAATAATAAAGAACTTCATATAGAGGGTCGTTCAATGAAGCATTGTATTGTGAGTTACCACAAGAGAATACTTCAGAATGATTACTTTGTTTTAAAGGTATTAGAGCCTGAAAGGGCAACGGTTGGTCTACATAAGAAAAATGGACGGATTGCCATTGATCAGATTCGTTTGAAGTGCAATCGAATGCCTTCAGAACAAACAAAAGAAGTAGTGTATTGGTGGCTTCAAAATACTTAAAGACATATTTTTTCTTGGTTTGATACAAGGAAATAAAATCACTCACCTTCAGAATGAAAACACTAACAATTCAATTTCTGGTATAGAAAAGAATTATGGTTTTTGGGTCTGGAAATAATATAAAAGAAAGTCCACTGAAATTTGAAAATCAATGACGACATAGAAGATGTGTAACAAAGTAAATCAACTGCGCGCTTCTGACGCCGGACGTAGTAAAGCTACTCCGGTTATTGAAGCGGTATATTTATCTACAATTAAAGGAGTACCCAAAAAATGTTTAACTGGTTTTTAAAACTAATTACATCGATAGCTAGCCTTTGGTCAACAATGCCTGAAGCGACCAAAGAAAAAATAATTGACACGATTGTAGATACCTTTGAGGTCATTTTTAGAAAGTATTTCCGTTCCGAGAAACCAACAAGTGGTGAAAAAAGTGCCTAATTTCAAAGATTTTGTAAATTCAGTAAAAAACAAACCCGAGGCATTAGAGTCAATGCCATCTTCAACAGAATTAGCAAAAAAAATAAGTGGTAGCTTAATTTCTGCTCCAATTAATATATCCCATTCTCAAAGTGAGAAATTCGCAACTCAACTGACTAAAATATCGCATAGCGAAGATGTTTTAACTGAATTAAGTAATGCAATAGGAAAGCCGAAAGAAATGGAAAGTGAAGATGAATTTGTTGAAAGAGCAAAATCAACTTTAGCAAATATTCTGAGAACCAAACTTATAAAATAATATAACAAGGGCTAAAGTTCGCTCCCTATGGTCTACGGACGTAGCAGGTCTGCGTCACTTAGCAAGACTTTAAGAGGACTTGTTAATAGAATCGAGGTGTTTCTTAAATAAGATGATAGGTCAACATCATGTCTGTAAAAGGTAAAATAGTAAAAGCAGCTTTTTCGGTAACCCCACAAAAAATCAAAAAGTGGATTGTTAATAAACAAATAGATGGATATGGAGAAATGATCGAATTTCGTTTGGATTTGAAAAAGAGGGAGCTTTACGCAAAAGCATTATTATCTGGTGAAGACGAACCTATAGAACTGCATATTCAGGATTACAGACTTGTTGAAAACAGTTTAGGGACTTGTATTATAGTTGAACAATGTGTTGCAAACAGACAATGGATAACAGCATTAATGGGTCAATTCGTTTCCGGCAAAGAGTTTCCAATACCAAGAGATAAATTCAATCTTATTAAAGAATTACTCTCACATTGAAGGTCGAATATAGGTCATAGAATTGAGACAATTTTAGATATCGCATTAAATGATGACTCGTGCTATATCCTAAGCAATGATCGTTTTGGAGAATACATGGAAAAGGACGTTGTAAAAAATAATAGATTAATAAGACATGAAATAGTAAATGGAAGTGTAATTGTTCATGATCTAAATGTTAATGTACGGTATGGCTAACAAGGCGCTTGTTCTACCGCAAACTACGCAGCTTGGTCTTTGTTGTTTATTAGGGGCAGTACTGCAAGCATGAAAAATATTACGGGGAATTTAAGTAATGAAAGGTAAAGAAATTATTCCTATTAGTCTTTCACAAGAGCTCAGTCTTTCAGATGGTGAGAAGCAAGAATTTACTAATAAGAGAAAGTCATTTTTATCTGAGCTTCGTTGCATAACGGGGCTTCCGGAAGTTATTGCTAGCCTAAATCAAGATACGGTTTATAAGTTGGTTTTGGCACCTGAAGGAGCGAAACTTTTTAAGGATGCGCAGGGAAACCTGAAAGGCGTTTTTTATAAAGATGGTAAAATCGTTGAACATGCGAAGCTCCAAGAGGTTGGGCCTTCAATGTTAAAAGCGGCAAAGGCAGTCGGTGCTCAGGTTCTTTTAGTAAGCATAGCGATGCAGTTAAATCGAATTGAAGAGCAAGTATCTAAAATATTCATAGAGTTTCACTGTGACCGCATTGCTGAAATTGAAGCAGGAAAATCTCTATTTCGACAGGCATGCGGCATGCAAAATTCTGAAAACAGAGAGCGAATGGTTTTGGATGCAATAACAGAATTGACGCGTGGATTTGAAAAAACAGTAAGTGCGTTAGAAAGACAGATTGCCGAGCTCCCGGAGCAAAAGCTATCGTTCTTAGATAACTGGGGAGGCGACAAGTCTAAAGAAGCCAAGGAAAGGCACCAAATGGCAATGGAGTCTTTTTCGGCTTGTCTGAGAGCTCTGAAGACTCTGGCCAGATGCCACTTATTTCTCGAAGAACGTGACGTCGCTTTGGATTTGGTTGATTACGGGCTTACCAAAATCGAAAAAGCAGGTGTAGATGTGGCATATGTTCGCTCTAGGTTGGTACCTGCAATTAATAAGATATTCCCAGAAGAAAGCTGGAAACAGTTTATTGAGTATCGAAAAACATTTGACTCTAGATCTTTTTCGAACCTAATTCGCCCTGAAGAAGATATCGTTGAGATAGAAATTAGACCATCTGAATTTATGGAGATAGCCAATGCAAAAGTGTAAGAGCTGCGAAAGAGAACTTCAGAAGGATGAGATTGAACTTTGTCCTGCTTGTGATTCTGGCAAGTCTCACAAAATAAAGAACTTCATTGAAGTTGCAATCCCCATTGTGCTTGCAATAGGAGGGCTTGCCTTTAAGTTACTTCGGAAGAAATAAGTTACAACTGGCATGTACCAATAAAACATAGCAAAGCATTGCAGCGATCTTACCGTTAAAGTTTCTGAAAGTGAGCAGCAAGTGTCTTTAGAGGCGAGTGATTTTGCAGATGCGGCTGAGCTTAAAACTGCTCAGTGGGCTCAATCCGAGTTTAAAGAAAAATACCGATTGATTGGTACTTTAAGTGAGTTGCTTTCAGGTAAAGAGGGCGATAAAGTCAATCTTCAAAGGTTTGCCTTAAGTCTGTTGCTTGATGATGTCTTGCAGATAGCTTCTCAACACTTAAGAATGATGAGCAAAGGTCGCTATGAATTGGTTCGTAAAGAAGAGCGAAGTAAAGGCAATAAGGCATCTGGATTGGATTTAGAGATATTGGATACTTGGAATGATAAGAGTCGTGGTGTTGCCACTCTTTCAGGAGGTGAATCCTTTATGGCCGCCTTGTCTTTAGCATTAGGTCTATCTGAGGTTGTTCAGTCTTATTCGGGTGGCATCAAACTCGACACCCTATTTATTGATGAAGGCTTTGGTAGCTTAGATCAAGAGTCACTTGATCTCTCGATAGAAACCCTCAAACAACTGCAAGCAAATGGACGGAGTATAGGGATTATCTCTCACGTTACCGAGTTGAAAGAGCAAATGGCCAACAGAATTGATGTTGTTCCAAGTTTGACGGGCAGTTCTGCTAAGGTAGTTTTTGGTAATTAAACGTTTTAATAGGAGGTCTATTTGATCTTCTGTTTGAATAGATTGTGCGGTGAGTAAATGGAGCTTATTGGCTTTAAATTACATTGTTGGATATTACCGATGGGTTAGACCGCTTACATTTAACGGTGGTAAACCACCAAATAATACGGAACAGATTTACAGGTTAAATTGTCCTAAAGATGTGGCCACTTTTACTTGACTGCTACAACCTAGCGGTAGCTTACCGACTAAGTTGTTTACGAAGAGCAATCAAGTTACGGGACAAACTGAAAAGTCAGAAGTAGAAATACAAAACTTTAAATGGTAATTAAATAAAACCATCAAAAAAACTAAGTACTAGCCAATATCGTAGAGCAAGAACCGATACCAACAATAACGTCAATAATTAATCTGGCATTCATTTGTGGCAACACAGTCCAAAAGGCAATTATGAGTAAAGAAAAAACAACTTACCTAAAAAGAATTCACTCTGTTAATGGGTACAAGACCGGCTCTGTATTAAGCGTAGACACGCATGGAGGAACCATTCTTTTAGGTAAGAACGGTATGGGTAAAACCACTGTTTTAAGACTGACTTTACTGTTTTTTGGTAGTTCTCCAGCTGAGATCACTAGAAAGGATGGAGCGAATAAGTCCTTTATCGATTACAACTTACCAACAGATAGTAGCTATTTGGTTTTTGAGTATGTGAAAGAAGGCAAGCCTTTAATGGTGATCGCTTACCGTCAGTCTTCAACAATAAATGTTGCCTACCGTTTTGTCGAAGGCGAGTTTGATGAAGGTATTTTCTTTACCGAGAATGCCGGTAAACGACTTATTATCGAAAACACCATTCTACCGAAAACGCTAACCATGCTAAGCATAGCTCATAGCGATATGTTTGGGCATCGTAATTACAAAGAGATCTTACAGTCAGGCTTTAAGTCTCCAGGCTCCACCAAGGAAAGTCGGAAGATTAACGAGACAAAAGCAAAATACAGCTTTTGTGGCTACAACAAATCTATTTCAGGCATTGAGAAAGTTGGTCTTTCTACATTAGAGAGTACCGCCAGTTTTTCTGCCATAAAAAGCCTAATTGCAAACGGGGTTTTGGGGATCAATAATAGAGATATTGCCTCGCCACCGAGATTTAGTGCTGAAGATATGAATAAAGGTCGTGAGATCTTAAACGATGCCAAACGCTTTCAGGGTCACTCAGGATTGGTAAGAGAGATGGCTGAGTTTAAAGCCTTGATGAATAATGAGAACTCAGAATTGGAGTCACTAAAGACACAGTCAAGGGCAGTCTTTGAGCTTCATCAGGCTGCAGTAGAAGTCTTGTCGTCGCAATTACGTGAAAAGCATCGGCATCTTGAGGAGGTTGAAAGCACATTCAATGTGAGCAATTCCAGTCAAGAAGCAACTGTAAACAGTCTGAAATATAAGCTCGAAAAACTATCTGAAGAGCTTAAAACAATTGTGCAGTCAGAGTCTGACTATAATGCCGCCAATATTGAGTCAAAGAAGATATTGGCAAGAAGATTCTCTGAGATTGAGAGTGAGTTGGCTGGGGTAGAGGTTGAGCTTGAAGAGCTAACCAGAGGTCATAAGCTCGTTACCTCCAAGTACGAAAAAATGGAGATATCTGCTAAAGAAACGGCTCAATCTGAAATAAATAAACTCACTGTTGAAAAGGACTCTCAATTAGAAGAGTCCGGAAAGAGAATCACGTTCATTGGTGAACAAAAAGGCGCCGCTTTAGATGAGTTCCATGAAATTAAGAACCAAGAATCGGCCTCTATTCAAAAAGAACTCACTGATGCCAATCTGGAGTTAGGACTACTTCAAGCAGCTCTTAAAAACCCAGAAAGTGAAGGTATTGAAAGAGCCAAAGCGAAAAGCCATACTTTAATTCAAGAACAAAAAGCATTGGAAGGAAGTTATTCAAAAGCCAAGGATGAGTTCCATGCTCGAAAAGACGAAAATCAAGCTAATATTGACGAAAGTTATCATCTTGAGGGAGGTCGTGGAAAGGTTGTCGGTGATTTAGCGGCATCCAACGGTAAGATGGAAGTGCTTATGGCACAAAAGGAAGCCTCAGAAGACACGGTATTCCATCAGATTAGAGAGAAGTCGCCGGCAATGCTGGGAACAGCTCTTAAGGTCCTTACAAGAGAGACTTTGCTTACAGTTTCACCAGGCCTGGCCTTTAGAGGTGACGACACCCCTTTAAGCTTTGACTTGGACTGTAGCAAACTAGATTCTCAAGATTTTTACGATGAAGATGAGCTAAAAAGAAAAATTGACTCTACTGGGCGGGATATTGAGCGCCTTGAAAAAAGTGAGGCTGAACTAACAGGGAAGATTAATACACTTCTTGGCGTTATCGCAAAAAATAAAAAGGCTATTGTTGCACTGGAAGCCTCCGTAAATATCGAACTTAACAAACTCCAGAATAAAGAAGTCGAAGTGGGTCAAGTTAAGCTAACGCTGGACATTGAGTTAGAAAACGAAAGGAATAGATTAAAAGAGCTTATTTTAATTGAGACAGGTAAATATGACGCCGCCAGTTCAAAGGTTCAGCAGTTTTCTATTGAAAAAGATCAGCAAAAAGAATTGTTATTAACGAAGCATGCTGACAAGCTGCAAGATGAGATTAACTCCGGGCTTAAGGTCACTGAACAGTACAAAGAAAATGTACTAGACATCAAAAAAAGATTGGAAAAAAGATTACAAGGTATTCAGAAGTCATTGCATGCTGACCTGTCTGACAAGGGTGTTCAAGAGAGTGAACTCAAAAGAATTACAGATAGAAGGCAAGAGCTTTACGGAGAAATTGACGCGGCTGGTAAGGCAAAGGTTGTTGTTAGCGAGTTTATGGACTGGTCAAGAGATGTCTTAAGTCGTAAGCCAAGTATCGAGCAAAGCATTCATGAAAACACTGGTCATTTGAAGCTGATTACCGACGAATTTAAGGCTGTAATATTGAAGTTTAAGGCCGATCAGGAAGGTTTGCAGGAAAGTTATAACAAGATTAAAGACAAACTATCCTCCTCAGAAGATGAATTACGAGACTTTGATAGATTACTCTCAAGTGAGCTAGCAAGATTTCAGTCCTCAAAAGTTTTCAAGATCGAGGGCATGCCTCCGTTGGCGCAGGATATTAAGAACTCTTATCAAATGCATAGCTCAAGAAAAGATGGGCATTTCATTGCTGGTAAGAAGTGCTATACGAAGCTTGCTTATGCATTAAGGGATATGGCTTCTCTTAATAGAGCTCTGCGTGGCCTTTTATTGCAAGAAGGCATTAGGGATATTGACGACAGTTCGATGTGGTATGACTATGTTGACGCCTTTGATTTAATTATGAATAACCTCCTGCAACAAGAAATAGACCTTGTGAAAGAGCAGTTTGCTCGTATTGGCGTCGACTTTATCACGATCCATCAAGAGCTGGAATCACTACATGAAAGCATTAATAAGAAGGGTCGTGAAATATCACGAATGATGAATGAGGTAGCACCATCATTTGATAACATTATCTCAATTGAAGCCAAAATAGAGTCACTGGTTAATAATAAAAATCGAATCCCCTATAGAGATAATCTGAGACGCGTCTCTCTAATGGCTGAGGATATTCAGAACAGCTCAATCAATAGTGAGCCTGATGATGAATACTATCGACTTGTGTCATCCCTGCTAAGAGAGATGCAAATGTCTCCTCAGATTAAAGAGCATGGTGAATTGATTGATATAACGATCATCCTTGTTCAAGAAGGGCAGGAAGGGCATGAGGGGCAGAGTAGAACGGGTGTTGCTAAAACAGATAAAGAGCTTGTAACTATATCGAGCGTAGGATTAAGTTACCTTCTTTTATTGATGATTTACGTGGCCATTACCAAGACGTTTAAAAATGATGACTCCTCTAGGGTAATTTGGCCAATTGATGAGTTAGGGAAATTGCACTCAGAGAACGTTAGGGCGCTCAAAATAATTCTTGATAAAGAAGGTATTGAAATGTTCGCAGCTACGCCAGAGTCGACCACGAACACGCTTTGCCTTTTCAACAACCTGTATGAGGTTGATAAAAACAGAAAAATGAAGCGATACATTCCACAGAAGTCAGCTTTAGAGAATATGAACGATGCGTTAGGGGAGAGCCTGCATGCTGAGTAATAAAGCAGTTTTAAGAAAGCTTCTAGAGGGGTATGTAATTTGCCCGATTACAGACAATGATGGCTTTCAATGGTTAAGAAGCGAAGATGGCTCAGAAATGGCTCAACAAGTACTGGAACCTTTGGGTATAGAGCTGAGGTTAAGTCGTGATGAAACCTATGCTAGGGCTGTTTATGCTGAGATATCACCATCAATGGACGGCTCTGCAATAAAGGCGCATGCACAGGATATTATCGGGCTAATGAAGCCTTTGCTTGCTTTCTTAGAGACCGTCTCTAGCGCCACCGCGCAAGATGTTTATTTGTACTACGGGCAATCGGTTAGGTTTAGTGAGATTTTTGTTGGTATTGAGAATAATATTTCTGCCAGGGAAAGCTTCACTACCGTACTAAAAAGCAAGGCATTCAAAAGCGCTTCAAGCAAAACCTCAGTAAAAGACCAGCTTGGCGCAGTATTAAGTTCTTTGTGTGATGATGGCTATCTCCAAAATAATGGTTCAGATGTTGATGTTGATTTAGGTCATTACACGGTTACCGGTAAGTTTGCCTATGCGACAGAGTTGTTTATTTATATTTCAGAACAGATAGGCCCAGAAGAGATTGATGATCCAGAAGACCTATCAGCTCAAGGTGGTTTGTTTTGATTTCAGCAAGATTTAAAGAGCTCGCCAACGCCTTGAGCGCCAATTCAGAAATCCTAGAGGAGCTTATAAATTCTGAGGATGAAGTGCATGTACCAAACAGCAGCCCGTCATTTAACTTCCTAAAAAATCATGGACTGATTGAGCAGGTTGATGTCGACTCTTTTGTGCCTGGTGAGGTTCTTATCGAGTTAAGTAAGTCCATCACTAATTCTCGCCATGATATGGGTGGGATTAAGGATCTTGATGACTGGATAAAAGGCATTGAAGGCTTGGCTCGCAAATATAATGATTACTTCGAAGTAAATGATATTGATGAGCTTAAAGCCATTAGAAGACGTATGAAGCAGGCAAGTTTCTCGTTGATCTCTGATTATAGAAAAACAATTAGAAGTATTGACGCGGACATTTCGGACACGCTTGGCTACTCGAAGAATATCCATCAACGAATTAAAGAAAATGAAGAAGCGATTGAAAGGCTAAAAGGCATTGGCGCCAAGATCGATAGCTTGACCTATAAGAGAATGGAGGGGGTTTCAAAGCACCCTGGAGTGAAGTATATCTTGGCCATTGACCTCATGAGGAAGCGAGGAGATCTTAACGCCTACCTTGGCACTATTTTGACCAAAACAGAAAGATTGCTATTTCAACAAAGAAAAATGGACCTGCAGACTAAACGATTACGTAAACTTAATCGATTTATGGACTCTGGTGGCACGGTTGATGTTGAACTCTTAGTGCTGGACGCAGAAAGCCTGTTCAACAAAATCAAAAAAACCAAGTTAAGTGTCGGTATCATTCCTGAGAAGCTGGGCGACGTGACGGAGCTTAGGTTTATCGATATATTAAGTAAAATTAAATTCGAGAAAACTGAGTCAACCAGGATTGTCGAAAGTCCTGAACAGTATCTAACCGATGAAGTCGTTGTATCTGAGATGATGCAATTCTCTGAGCTCAACTCAGAAACTGAGGATGCGAAAACGGCATTCCATAAAACGATTACCAAAAGCGCATCTTCTCTCGCAGACTTCTGGGATAGAGATGAGCAACTCCAAGAGGTTACTCCAAAAAGAGTGTGGCTTATCTATATGTCGAACACATACAAGCTGATTCAGGAAGACATGTTTTTGACTAAAGATAAGAGGCGGCTTGAGATCGAGTACACAGAAAGCTTGAACTCAGAGAGCTCCTGTATTAGCAACGTTCAAGATATCACTATTCATTTACGGCAGACCTGATATGAAACTTTCTTCAGGACAAATAATCAAACTTCATGAGTTGGTCGAAAAGGGGGCAGGGGCGTCCGTTGCTTACACTGGCTTTTGGAAGCAGTTTTTTGATGAGTACTCAATAGGTGCAATCGAGCGAAAGCGGGTTAAGTTCTCATATCAGGATTTAAGTGAACTTAATCGGCTTATGGATTCATTAGGGATTGGTGACAAAGCGTTCGCAACTCCTTTTGATAATCGTATGGACGCATCGCGTTATGGTGACGAAAAGCTAGCTAGGGAAGCGGTTACTTCAGGGTTTGTAATGGTCATGGGTGTTAATGCCCCAATGACTGTCGAAAAGGGTGAAATACCTGCAGGCTGTGCTTTGACTATACCAATAGATGAAGCGAATAAAATTGAGACGGGAACCGTAGTTTTTGTTGAGAACTTAGAGGTTTTTTTAAAACTCCATTCCTATCCTATTTTCTTGGACTTATTTAAAGATGAAATAAAGCCTGTTGTAGCCTTATATAGAGGTGGACAGGGATTTATGTCAACCAAGGGCGCTAAGACGTTTCTGGATGCATTTAAAGGTGAAATTGTAGGCTTTTGTGACTTCGATCCAGCCGGTATTAATCAGATAGGATACCCAAGCTGTCATAAGTTAATTTTTCCATCGATTGAGTGCAGACCTGAGGTCTTGAAAATGATTTCAAAAGAAGATGCTTATCTGGATCAAGTGAGTAATAAGAAGGGATTGCTATCAATCGCCAAGAACTCACCAGGCCTGGCGCCTTATATTGACCTGATGCTTTCAAGTGAACTTGCGGTCATGAGTGAGCACTTGCTTAGTCATGAATCAGCCTTGAGTATAGTTTCGTTGGAATGAGTAAAAGACAATGCCTGGTTAAGAAAACTCCATAAATCATCTATCGGTATTCAAGCCAAATATATGATGGTTAAATTACTACCAATTTCCATTTTTTGACAAATAGGATTGAGTTTAGTGACTGCGTTATGCGATTTTACTGTCGAATAAAGCAATTTACTCGTCGATAAAGTGTTTTTTTGCAGTTTACCCACATTTTATGATAGTAAAGAGTGCAATATGTTTTTGATTTTTCTTTATATTTTAAGGAGTTTAGAGTTTTTCTAGACGTAACTTAAAAGGAGTCATTACCATGACCGAAGAAAATAAAGCAATTGTAATTTGTGTCCTTCCTAAAAATTACTATAGAGAGGTTGAGGGCAGAAAAACATTCTCCCCCAAAGAAGTTAAAGACTGGGTTGATTTTCAAGCTACATTATTAGGAAGTTCACAAAAGATTAACTACGATCTCGAACTCCGGGAGTGTGAGGAAGGATTTGAGATTATTACGACGAATCGCACAATTGAGTCTGAGATAGTCAAGGAGAATTCTAAAATAAAATTGAAAATGGGCCAAGAAATGGCTGCTTTAGTCAGTAGAAACTCCACGGAGAAAGGTCAAGTTATTTGCTTACCGGAAAAGTTGAAGCTCGATCCAGATAGAGAAGTTTCCCCAGAAATTATAGATGGTTATTTGTGTGCTAAAGATGGCCAACAAGTTGCAACGCTTCTTGTTGTGCAGAGTTGGTTAAAAAGAAATGATTTTTATTTAGACGGCGAAGTTATCAAAAGAATTGATCAAAATAGCAATTCGTTTATTGTAAATGAGCATTCCCATAAGGGTATATTAGTCGCTTTGCTGCTTCAGCAGGTCACCTATAGTGGTAATTATATTGAATTGAGCGCCTCGGTTTTAGAGAATGGGGGAGTAAGTAAGCCTATCAAGTTGAAGTTAGCTGAAGGTGTAGCTAACTCGACAAGACTTCTGTCGTTGGTGGAACACTTAAAGTACCACTGTGATGAAAGAGCTTATTTTAAAGTGCTGTCTGATGTTGAAACAACTTATCAAGCAAAAGGGGGCATAGTAAAAACGAAGAGCATAAAGATTTTGGAAATAACAGAAGATGGGCTCGATAAATATCGACATTAATATGTTCGAAACTAACCGCTGTTAAGGTAGCGGTTTTTAACTCGAAGGTTGGAGCTTCCTACTTGAAACTTCGAAGGAGTATTATGGTGAAAATTTTTTTAATTTTATTAGTCGTCTTGAGTGTTTCTGCTTGTGAGTTTAACAACCAGGATGCCAGGCTTGAAGAGGGAAGTAAGACTCTCGGAAAACCGAGTGCCATTTGCTTAGATGGCATTCAATATTGGAGCAATGCCGGCCAGCTAGCTGTTCGAATCGAAGCAGAGAGCCTGCAACCCAAAAAATGTATTAACTAAAAATTAATCAGTTGTTAACTCATGGTTGAGTTTTGCAAAAAAGATGCTGCTATTCAAACCAAACGGACAGGTAGCTATTTTTTGTGCTTCTTTATCACGAAAGGATAGTCTGAGAGTGTATTGAGAATACTCGAAGGCATCTGTTTGTTGAATCCTGGTATCTTGAAAAACTAAATAGTCATCCGCAGAAACCTTTATGGGCGCGTCCTCAGAGTTTTTGATACCACTAACATTAATTAACAAATGCCCATTATGAACACTATGAGCATTGAAGCTTCTATAAATAGTTAAAAACTCTTCCAGGTTATCCAGAGTTGAAAAGAATAACTCCCCGCGTTCAAAATAATTCATCTTAAGTTGTTTTTTCCATAGATTAAACAGCTGATCTATTTCATCAGATTTTAGATTAAACGCATTGGCCATCATCTGTTTAGTAATGAGTGGCACTCTCGCCTTGCTGCCTTTGTCTCCTAAATGCCTCCAGGAAAGAATTTTGATAGCTTTGTTAAATAACGGCTCTGAAAGAGAGTCAGAGCTAGCGGTCTGTAGTAGCTTTTTCGCGCACTGGATGACTTTTTTTGCGGTCGTTTTAGTCAGGAATTGAGTCTTATCGATTGTGCTTTCATCCGCTCCTTGTGTAGAGAGAGTTAGAATGTCTTGCAAGGTTTCATGCTCTAGACTAATCGTGAAAAGCTCATCGTAATGCGGTGTGTAGTGCTTGAGTGGAACAACTTGATTACGACTTAATTGAGTTATATAAAGTTTAATAAATTTATTATCTTTAAATCGGTTGAGATTCTTATAGATGGAGGGTGATAGTGGTTTGTCAGAATTAAATGACTTCAAAATTGATAGATAGTTAGAGCTTGCTTCAAATCTGCTTTCTAAAAAAGAAAATGCGACTAAATCTAATGACAAGCAATAGTATTCGAAAGTTGTAATTGGAGTGCTGTGTCCCATCCAACTTGCCAAGAGCCAACTTAGGTTATGTGGCTGTCTTAAGTTAAATGAATCTCTAATCACTCGGTCTGTTTTTATCTGATGGAGCTGTGTTGTACCTAAAACTAGGGCGTGGTTCTCAAAAAGGATTAAACTAAGAAAGGCCTCAGATGCAAAGCTTTTTCGTAAAGACTTAATGCTGAGTGTCGGGTTGTTAGCAACACTTCGAATCAGTTGGGTCAGATAGTTACTAACCTTTGATGCGACAGTATTAAGAGTTTGCTTTTCAATATTTTTTCCAAACAGAAAGTATTTTTGGTTTGACTTCGATTGCACTAGAACAGCCCAACGCTCTAGCAGCTCTAACTCGCCTTGATTTAAGAGAATATTATATGGAAGCAATCTATTACCGTCTGCAGATTTCTGTGCTTTTTTACGGCTGCCGCTGCTGTGAATCGTTTTTGAGATCAGGCAGATGTTTTCCGAGCGTAGGTGAAAAACTTCCATTAGTCTTAGCCCGAGGCGTTTGTAGAGAGTCAAAGCAATTTTTAGACATGTTTTGGTGGCTTCATCATAATCGGGGCTTTTGTCGATTGCGTATAAACAGGACTGATATTCTGGTTCAAGCAGTATGGGCTGCATGTTTGAAATCGTCTTTATCTTTTTTTGTGAAAAGTGGAGGTAGTCAAGACCAAAGGCTCCTGCTATAAAATTATGAAAGCTCGTCAGAGCTGCAGTCGGCGACTCAGCTTTGGGATTGTTCCTTACCTTTAATATGTCATTGATGATTTTTGGGTAAATGTCTTTTTTTAACTCCTCAATCTCAAGCTGATCAACTGTTTCGAAAGACTTAAAGGATTGCCCTATGACTTTATAGGTTGTAGAAAAGTAGGTCGCGATACTAGAGACTTTGATTTTTTTTTGCTGAAGCTCCTTTTTTAACCAACCCACAAGTAACATTGCAGCAAAAGAGAACTCGTCTGCTTCAATAGCCTGAGTTTCCCACTGAGTTACTTCCTGTAAAGATTCTGTATAGCCGTAGCCGTTGATTTTATGTTGGCTTAATAACGTGGATAGTTCGTACAGTTTCTTTTGAAGGTTAGGATCCTTTGGATACCCGGTAAGTTTCAAATAAGCGGAGTCTTGGCTAAGAGGAAGGCTGTTACAAGCTTTGTTTTTATGAGAGTAGTTCCCCATCATTTCTTGGTAACCATACCCGCCAATTGAACTTTGAGTGTGGATTGAATCCACATAATGAAATATCAAACTGGGGGTTGTTAATAGTAGGTAGTTTCTAATCCGAGTAATTAGTTTAGACAGTGTCTGGAACTTAAATATCTTGCTTAAAAAGAGATCAAAATCCCGCTCTGAAATCAAGTCAGGAATGAGTGCGGATTTATTTAACAGAGCAGAACTGAGACTGTTAAGAATCCAGGTTCGTTTATTATTGTTTGAATCTTTAAGGTCAATGCTAAGAGAGACACCAATGTCTAGGTACTCACTGGGATTTCGGTTACTAATGTCTATTAGGTGGTCTTTGTGACTTATGGCGCCAGAAATGAGTGCGGATAAGGCAATGATAATTCTCTGGTGTTTGCTGGTCAAATCGATTTGACCGCTCAGATAGGAGTGAGAGTAGTCAATAATTTGTTGATAATAATCTTTGCCAATCTTGTAGTTAATGCCATAAGTCTTCTCAAATGGACTCTTAGCTAACGGCGTTGTATTTTCTATTTTCCACTCAAAAAGTCGTTGTTTATGGAGGTAATATTCAAACAAAGTTTTTTGTGGTCGCCTAATGCGCAAAGGCTTTATCCATTCCAGATATTTGTTTTGAACTTTTATTGTGACATAAAGCTTAGGTTTACAAGTATCCACTCCATTGTCTTTAAGGGACTGGTCTATTTTCTGTATTAATTCCGCATCAAGCTTAACCGCGCGTGCCTGTTCTCGTTTAAAAGGGCCTAGTAAAGAGGGTTGCCAGCTAAAGTCTTTGATATGAGTGTTTCGGTACTTCATAACATGAGGAGGCATCACCGTAAGCGGTTCTATTCGTTTAAGGTATTGGTCCAAATACACAGTGAATTGTTCTAAGAAAGAAGTTGGGCTAAGCAAGCTCGTTTTTGAAAAAGGCTCAAGTCCCTTTGAAATATGCCCCATCTGTGTAGCAATTAAAAGCCTAGGAACGTTGAGTTTAGACAATTCCGTGCTAAGTAGATGCCGATAGAAGTTAACTTCAAGCTTAATGTCAGGATGGCTACAATAATAATCAGACAGGGCTTTCTTGCTCATATTCTTTAGCTGACCATCTATGATTAAAAAGAAAAGTGGGACGCCTTTTCTTGGATTTTGTTCACCTTGGATTAAGCCATGGAGCATTTGCTTTGTAGGGCTTTTCAAGTCACTGGGAAGTGAACTCATAAGATTTTTCAGGTGTTTGAGATAGGCTTTATATTGTTCAAAGCTAAAGCTGTGGAGAACGGCTATTCGACCTTCAAAACCCCTCATGACAACTTTTTCAGTGATTTGAACAAAGCGCTCTTCTATGAAGTTAAGCACAGAGTAATAAGGGTCATCATTTGGGCGGTGAGCGGCTGATAAATTCAACAGCGTTACAGTATAGAGCGTTAGTTCATTATGAAAACTCCAGAACTGCTCTGGAGTTTTCATCTCTTTTTTTAACTTTTCAAGTATCAACCTTTTAGAAGATAAAAACTGATGAACCTCATCCACTTCCGGTGTTCTTAAAGATCCAATTTTCCCACTTATCACGCTTGTCACCGGTAAGCAATGATGAGCAAAAACTTGTTGGCAAGTTTGAGTGTATAAATCGATTAAATCCTGAATAGCTAGAGTCGTGTAATAGCATCCCATATGTTCAAATTTATACGATCCTCCCTGTAGGTAAGCCGTTTTAACCTCGTCATGACTAGCGCTAAATAAGTGGTGTGATAATGTTAGTGCTACTTTTCCTGCTGTAATTCGGTACTGACGAAACCCAGGCATTTTTTTAAAGGACTTTGCAGACTTTAGCGTGCCTGAATCAATCAAATTACTTAAAGACGTTGTATTAAGTTGAGTGCCAAGGATTTCAGATAAGCGCGCTTTCACCGTTTGTTCAAGTGGGAGTGGTAAGTGAAGGTGTTTAAACTGTTCTGCGGTTTCACGATGTAAAGACTGCATTGGGGTTGGCAAAAAAATAGTGTTATTTTCAAGGTCAATGACAATTCGATTGGCCATATCTTCTCGAGAATGGTCTAGTTCTGGCGTACCAATAAGAATCTTAGGGATTCGTTCTGTTGGAATAGCATAGTAAAGCATTAGAGCCCAGCACAACTGAGTCTTTTTTAACTTGAGAGTATCTTCATCACTGGTTGGTTGTGCATGGATCGAACTTTCGATTAAGGCAATTTCATTAGGGAGAAGAGTTGGATTAGTAAATAAAATATTCTGAGCATCTCTTTCTTTCCTATGCTGTCCAACAGTGGCTAAAAAAAGATTTGATTTTTGCTCTAACTCCTCGTCCTCTTCCTCCTCAGGGATGACAGCCTTCGTATAAATTTCAACAGTATTCGATTGTTCAGGAAGGTCTACTTGCACTAAGTCCAAGTCTTGTTTTTCTTGTGATACTTCGTAATCATCAACGTTTGGAAAGAGATAGTCGTTGAGATAATGCTTAAGTTCTAAGAGTTTTTTGATAAGAGACTTTTGTGGCTCTGTCAGGAAATCAAAGACTTCGAAATGTGTTTCTATATAGCTAAAAAACTGATTTAGAGATAAAGGGGTTTTAGTCCTTTCCAGTTCGGAACTGATATTTTCAATAAGTTGTGTGAAGGTGTCTTTCCAGGATTCGTTTATGATCAGTGATTTTAAGTTATCACAGAAAGTGGGCAGGCCTACAAACTTTTCATCGATGGTATGAACTTTATTAATAACAACCAGACATTGTAATCCAAAGGCAAGAATAGGGTGGTAGGTAAGTTTTTTCTGATCAAAATTCAAAGAAAGATGGTTGAAAATGTCAGGGTTTAAGCCAGCAAAAATTCCGTATATAGGGTTTAGGTCAAATAGCTTATCCTGGATTAAAAACTGTTTTGATTTATGGCTGTGAACTTTCTGCGAAAATTCACTAAGAAACTCTTTTCTTTTATTGCATGCTAGGACTTGGCTTACGGCGGCATTAATGTCGGAAAAGAAATGGTTAGAGTCTAGTGAACATGTTTTTGACAAGTTTGTTATTGCAACGTCTAAGTAGAAGATGTTTTTAGTAGTAAGACCTGTTGCTTTGAGTACTAGATAAAGATCATGAATTGATATTTTTTCTGAGGTTGCTTCTAAAATTACATTGGCGTTATGTTGTAAACATTTTCTTGGAGAGGCGCTCATAATCACTAGTCTTTTTTGTTTAAAAATGTGCTTAAACGGTGTAGGGTGATGTTCATTATACACAAGTGCTATTTAGGAAAAGTTTCAAAATCATGATGTTATCCTAATTTTTTAACTTTATGAGACCTTTGCACGAGAAGAACCTAAACTCAAATAATTTGCATGACAGATCTGATCATTACATTTAAAATAGATCCCATTAAAACCAATCAATGGAACTGAAAAAATGGCTT
>Ga0314774_1000167_pt1 | contig 57745 bp, 45 predicted proteins | sample MetaGCBIA2018_FD_204515 | JGI IMG/M metagenome (GOLD analysis project Ga0314774, IMG submission 204515) | Cryopeg brine microbial communities from Beaufort Sea near Barrow, Alaska, United States - CBIA 2018 | ecosystem: Environmental > Aquatic > Marine > Coastal | place: USA: Alaska | collected... | reverse complement strand
TAACATATCCCCTGTATCCATACCAACATCCATTTGCATTGTGGTTAATCCAGTTATCGTTTCACCATTGATAACCGCCCACTGATATGGCGCTGCTCCTCTATATTTAGGTAATAGCGATGCATGAATATTTAGACATCCATATTTAGGTGCCTCTAATATTGATTTTGGCAAGATCTGTCCATAAGCTATAACCACCGCTATGTCTGCATCTATCGATTGAAACAATTCAACTTCATCTCTATTCCGTATACGCTTAGGTTGATAAACTGGAATGCCTGCTTCTAAACAAACCTCTTTTACTGGAGTCATTTGCATTTTTTTACCTCTACCTTTAGGTTTATCCGGTTGAGTATAACAAGCGACAACTTCATGTTCGGAATTAATTAGTGACTTTAACGTAGGTACGCTAAAATCCGGTGTTCCCATAAAAATAATTTTCATATTTACTCCTAATCATAATCTTGTAACTTAATGTACTCTCAGTATATGCTAATACCCAAAATGTAAACTGTACACTTAATCTTCTTCGACCATATCAACGGCTATATCCGTGTAAAGTATACCTTCTAAGTGATCTAGCTCATGACATATAGCTCTGGCAAGCAGTTCTTCACCTTCAATAGTGAATTCTTCATTATTTTCATTTATTGCTTTTGCAACAACTCTGTATGGTCTAGTTACGGTCCCAGTCATTCCAGGTACACTTAAGCACCCTTCAATACCTTCTTGCAGACCCTCTTCTTCTATTATCTCAGGGTTGATCATCACAACGGGTCCCTCGCCAACATCAATAACGACAATACGTTTCAGCACGCCAATTTGAGGTGCAGCAAGTCCCACACCATTAGCATGAACCATAGTTTCAATCATATCATCAACCAAAATTTGTATTTTGGGTGTGATTTTATCAACATGACGAGATACCTTTCTAAGTATTTCGTCCCCATCAATTCTTATCTTTCTAAGTGCCATATCTTTTCTCCTTTAACGTCAATACTACATTAAACTCATAGGATTTAAATCCATAGTTAAACGAACTTGCTTAAATGAAGTATTATTATCTTTTCTATTATAAAGTTCTTTCATGACTAAAGTCAACTTTTTATATGATCCGCCTTTAACAATCACCCGATATCGATACATTCCTTTGATTTTACCAATACTGGTTTTAGCTGGGCCAAGGACCATAAATCTGTCATCCTCATCACCAATGTACATGTTTTCTATTACCTGAACACACTCTTTTAATAAGTCATTTCCTAAATATTCTTTCTCCGAAAGCGTTACTATATTTAACAGATGACAAAATGGCGGGTAAATCATTGTCTTTCTAAAAAGTATTTCTTCATCATAAAAGCCAATATAGTCTTCCTTGATTGCATAGTTAATGGCAAAATGTTCAGGTTGGTATGTTTGTATGAATGCTTGGCCTTTAATAGCTCCTCTACCCGTCCTGCCAATGACTTGTGTTATTAACTGAAATGTTTTCTCAGCGGCTCTAAAATCATCGACGTTTAAACCTATATCGGCGGCTAATACACCGACAACTGTAACATTATGAAAGTCATGTCCCTTTGCAATCATTTGTGTTCCTATTAGAATATCAATCTCTTTATGTTTAAAAGATGACAGAATGTCTTCATGTCCATGTTTACGGCTCGTAGTATCTTGGTCCATTCTACCGATTGTATAATCGGGGAATAAATCATTGATGGTTGTTTCTATTTTTTGTGTCCCTGCTCCAAAGCCCTTAATATATTTAGAATCACACTTTGGACAAGTTTTCTGCATCGGCTTTGACGCTCCGCAAAAATGGCAAATAAGTCTTCTGTTATTCTTATGATATGTCATCGACACATCGCAATCATCACAAGTATAAACAAATCCACATTTGCGACACGACACTGAATTTGCATATCCTCGTCGATTAAGAAACAAGATAACCTGCTCCCCCTTAAGAAGCGCTTGTTCCATTGCATTGTGCAAATCGGTACTTAATACAGACATATTGCCTTTTTCAAGCTCTTGACGCATATCAATCAAATGAACATCTTTGTCAGCACCCGTCACTGCTTTACTTGGTAACTCCAACAGTTTGTATTGGTTATTCAGCGCTTTGTAATAATTATCAATCAACGGAGTTGCACTGCCTAATACAACGGGACATTGGTGATGCAAACTTCGTTTAATTGCAACTTCTCTTGCATGATATCTTGGATTTTGCTCAGATTTATAGGTGTGTTCATGTTCTTCATCGATGATGATAATACCTATATCGGTAAAAGGTGTAAATATTGCCGATCTAGCTCCAATCATTATCTTCACATCTCCATTTCGAGCTTTTTGCCATTGCTCAAAACGTTCTCCAAGATTAAGTTTAGAATGCATAACACCGACTATTTTCCCAAATCTTTTTGTAAAACGTTCAATTGTCTGAGGTGTCAAACCTATTTCAGGAATAAGGAGAATAGCTGATTTGTTTAGATTAAGCACTTCTTCAATGGCTTGTAGATAAACTTCTGTTTTTCCACTTCCGGTCACTCCGTGCAATAAGAACACCTCTTGTTTATTCATACTCTTATGAATTTGATCGACCGCATTGAATTGTTCAGAATTCAGGTCAAGTTTTTCGGTTCTACCTTGAGTATTAAGCACATTGATATTTCGTTCATAAGCTTCATCAAGGCGGCTTAATAAGCCAAGTTTTTCCATACTTATAATCAAGCTCGAAGATGTGCTGAACATGGTTAATATGTCTTTCTCTAAAAAATAATACTTTTCAAGATCTGTATTTAACATGATTTCTGCTATAAAGCTTAATATTTCATTGCGTTTTTGAAGTTTCTTATTCGTTTTTATGGTTTCCATATAGTCAAGCAGTAATGGCTTTTGTAATAAATCAATAACAATAGTTTTTCTTGTCAACGTCTTTACATCGATATTGCGTGGTAACATTAACTGTAATGCTGAAGTAATATTACTTTGATATCTTTTATGGATCCAATAGGCCAGTTGAATCAGTTCTTTTTCCACTTGTACTTGATCTTTAATCGAAGAGATGCTTTTCAGCTCAAACTCCAAAGGTTCAGATGTTTCACCAATATCAACAACATAAGCTTCCTTTAATTGATTCCCTTTACCAAAAGGCACCAAAACAACAGACCCTATTTCAAGTTTCTCTTTTAGGTCTGAAGGTATTGAATATGTAAATAAACGATTTAATGCACTGGTTGAAATGCCAATAATAACTTTGGCAACTATTTGCGTCACAATATAACTACCTTTCCAGTATTAATTAACTACAATTCTCGATTTCCCTGCCTTTTTAGCTTTATACATTGTTTCGTCGGCTAAAGCAAGTAAATCTTCCACATTTCTAGCCTCTACTGATTTAGTATAATTAACAATCCCAATAGAACAAGATAACATATTCTTACCAAGCAAAATTATTTCCGAGTTGAGCTTTCTTTCAATTTGTTTCTTGAATCCTTTTTGTTCTAAAATCTTGGCATGTATTCGTTCCGATATCATTTTGGACAAATCAAAGTTCCCATGTTTGAGCAAAATAACAAATTCATCACCGCCGTATCTTGCTACCAGGTCAAGGTCGCGAACATTTGCATTCAATATAGATGCAATTTCAATTAATAAGTAATCGCCGATTTCATGGCTATATGTATCGTTATAGTACTTAAAGTTATCTAAGTCAACAAATAAAACCGAGAAACCTGGTTCATCACCATTTTGAACATCATCAATGAATCCTTGAAGAGTACGAACGAGTTCATGCCTGTTTTGAAGACCTGTCAACATATCTGTTGTCGCAAGTGAATGAAGTTTTGTGTTTGTAGTCTCAAGCTCTTCATTCATTGTATTAAGTTCTTTATTACGTGTTGTAATCTGATAATTAAGGTCAGCTAACATTTGAGTTCTCTCTTGAATCAGCTCTTCAACGTTGTCTGTATGTGCAATAATAGTATCTGCCATTCCATTGAAAGCTTTGCTGAGGGTACCAATTTCATCTGTTGTTGTTACTTTTGCTCGAACACCTTTATTCCCATTTATGAATAAATTCACAACATGAATTAATTGATTAATTGGTTTTGTTATCTCACTTGCTAAATAATAGGAAGTGATAACGCTGATTACTACAATAATCAATAAAGCTAATCCCATATAAATAAGTAAGCTATTCGTTGATGACGGGAGTCTATCCTCAAATGTAGTAAAAGCAACTAACCAACCATCCATTGATGTAATGGGTGCAAATGAAACGGTTCTTTTATATCCATCCGAATCACTATATTTACCTGTATAATAAGAATCGCCAATAAGCTTTTCACTTATTTTATCCAACCCGGAAAATCCAAACTCACTTGAGGTTGACAGTTTAAGTGTTTCTAATTGATTCTCTTTAATGCTAGCTTCACTGAGCAACGACATTTGAAGTATAAAATTTTCTTCAGGATGAGCAATGACTGTTTGGTTTTCATCGATCAACCAACCGAATCCAGCTCCTGAGACTTCAAAGCCTTCCAGTCTTCTACTAAGTTCATCCATTGTAACCGTCGCTCCAAGTGCTCCTACTATGACACCCTCATTAATAATTGGTACGATAACATTAAATAGAGCTTCGTTAAGCACTGGATGTATCATTGGACTTGTTATAACAAACTCTTTGTCTCCGCTGATAATACTTTTGACAAGGTCATCTTTCATCGTCGCTTCTCGATCAAACGTATCTATATAATTATAATCTAAATCAACTAAATATATATGCCTAAACAAATCTTTATTCTCTTGTTGTACATCTTTAAGTCCTGAAACCGTATCAAAGATATCTTCCTGACTTGCTACCATTGAGCTTAAGTTCTTCAATGAGACAATTTTATCAGCTAGCCAAGTATCCACCATAGTAGCTTCAAGCATAACAACATCTTTAGAATAACCATCATTGACCTTCTTCATACTAGAATGATCAACAAAATAAATCATGACAGAAAAACAGAACATGACAATAATCATGTATCCTACAAAAAAAGTTATAATTTTATTTATTAATGACATAGAACCACTTGACAAATTCTTCATATCTCACCTGACTTATATTTTATTATATTTTACTATATTATACTAAAAAAACATGATTATAACAAGTGGACACTATGAGTACGTCTTGTTAATCATCTCAAAAAAAACAAGAGACGCTATGCGTCTCTATTAATTATACGATATCGATTTTACCCTGATACAATTCTTCAATTGCAATTGAAAGGTGTTTAGGTGAACTCAATTTTACTAAAGGCTCGTCACCTTCAATAAGCTCTCTTGCTCTCTTTGATGTTGCAATAATTACTGAATAACGACTTTTAACCTTATCTTGTTCTTCGCCGCTTCTATCGTTGATAAGTCCCATTAAATCTGTATATGATGGATGTAACATATCAATTCTCCTTTCAATCTAAAATCTCTTTAAGTTCTTTCTTGAATTTATCATTTAAATGCAAATACCTTTTGTACTTCGTTCTTTCAGATGAACGAATACCTTCTAGCACTTTAACAGCATCATCTAGATCATCGTTAACTAATAAATAGTCATAAAATTTCATTAAATCCACTTCTTCATAGGATCTTTTTAGTCGATTATTGATTACTTCCATCGTTTCAGTACCACGATGAATCAATCGCTTCTTAAGATCACTTGCATGTGGAGGCACCACAAAAATCATAATTGCATCTTCATACATTTTTTTCACTTGCAATGCGCCTTGCATTTCAATTTCAAGTATGACATCATTACCTTCATCCAATTGCTTCATGACAAAACTTTTTGGTGTTCCATAGTAATTACCGACATACTTAGCATGTTCAAACATGTCACCTTTTTCAATCATGTCTTCGAATTCGTCCGTTGATATATAATAATAATGAACACCTTCTGCTTCACCAACACGACATTCTCTTGTCGTTGCGGATATAGAAAGTTTGACGTCTGGGTTTTTATCTAAAAACGCTTTTACAATGGTACCTTTTCCGGCTCCAGAAAATCCTGACACAATGAAAAGCAAGCCTTTATAATCACTCATATCCTCCAACCTTTCTATTCAATGTTTTGGATTTGCTCTCGAACTTTTTCTATTAAAGTTTTAAGTTCAATTCCCTGATTGGCAATACTAATATTATTGGCTTTACTAAGAACTGTATTTGCTTCTCGATTCATTTCTTGTGAAATGAAATCCAGTTTGCGTCCGACAGCTTCATTTGAGTCGAGGGTATCCCTCATATGAGTTATATGGCTTTCCAAACGAACAATCTCTTCGTCGATGCAGCTTTTGTCAGCAAACACAGCAACTTCAAGAGCCAGTCGATCCTTATCAACTAACGTTTGATCCATTAGTTCACCGATTCTCACTTCTAACTTTTGTCTATAATCGTCAATAACCGCAGGTGTTATCTCTTTAAGTATATCAACATAAGATAACATCTCATTCAACTTAGCTTTAAGATCTACTTTCAGCAGTTGACCTTCAGTTAATCTTGTACTGGCAATATCTTTGATTGCATCTTCCATCGCACTTAATAGAAGTGATTGTAATACATCATCATCATCGTCTTCTTGTTCTTCAAGTTTTAAAACCTTAGGATATTTAGTGAGGCCAGAAACTTGAATGTCATTTGAAATCTCAAATTTTTCAGCAATCTTTCCAAAATAATCCATATATTGTTCTGCTAATGATTCGTTGTAAACTATACCATTAGCTCGGTCACTATTGTCTTGATAAGTAACAAAAACATCGATTTTCCCACGAGTTAATTCCTCTTTAATCATACTTTTTAATCTATTCTCAAGGAAAATAAGTTTTCTAGGCATGCGTATATTTATATCGCAATATCTATGATTTACAGATTTCATTTCAATTGTCATTGAACGGTTATCGATAACACATTCACTACGACCAAAACCAGTCATACTTTTAATCATTACTTACCTCTTTTCTTTGGGTTCCTTATGTATTATACATGAGGGTCTAACTTACGTCAAACAATTCTATTTTTTCTTTTTATGTATGTTACGAATAGTTTTTTTCTTAGGTTTCTTTCTTCCGTTATTGCTATCCGTTTGTTTTCCATTAACATTTCTGGTACTGGCACCTTTTACCGAACCACTACTATCCCTTTGAGATGGTTTCCCACCATTACGCGGACGTATCAAGCACTTCTTATCAAATCCGATTAAATCTTCTCGTTCTGAAAGAATCAATGCTTCACTTACCAAACGATAGTTATTAGGGTTTCTATATTGAATTAGCGCACGTTGCATTGCCTTTTCATGCGGATTTTTAGCAACATAAACTTTCATCATCGTACGAGGATCAATTTCAGCATAATACATAATTGTTGAAATTGTACTTGGTGTCGGATAAAAATCTTGCACTTGTTGCGGTGTAATCTTTTCATCACGCAAAAACTCAGCAAGTTCAATGGCGTCTTCTAAACTAGATCCAGGATGCGAGCTCATTAAATAGGGTACAATAAATTGTTTAAGATTATATTGTTGATTCAACCGTTTATATTTAGCTACAAAGCCATTATATACTTGTATATGTGGTTTTCCCATATATTCTAATACTCGATCGCTCACATGTTCCGGAGCCACCTTTAATTGACCACTAATGTGATCTCTTACCAGTTCTTTGAAAAATTCATCATCCTTATCATACATCAAGTAATCAAATCTTATACCCGATCGGATGAAAATCTTCTTAATCTTTGGCAGTTCTTTCATTTTTCTCAGCAATTGAAGGAACTCTTTATGATCTACTTCCAATTGATTACATGGTTCTGTTCCTAAACAATCTTTATGTTGGCATACACCATGTTTCATTTGTTTACCACAGGAAGGCGTTCTAAAATTAGCGGTAGGACCACCAACGTCGTGGATATAGCCTTTAAAGTCTTTATCTTTGGTTATCAACTTTGCTTCTTTTATAATTGATTGATGACTTCGCGCTTGTATCACTCGTCCTTGATGAAACGTTAATGCACAAAAATTACAATTTCCGAAGCAACCGCGATTACTGATTATGCTAAATTTAACTTCTTCAATTGCAGGAACCTTTTCTTCGTAACTAGGGTGAACATCTCTCATATAATCCAAATCATAATATGAGTCGAATTCTTCATGAGTAAGTGGTGGCATTGGCGGGTTTTGTACTAAATGCCAATTATCAGGATATGATTCTACAATACTTTTACCTTTAGCGAAGTGCGTCTCATGGGTTTGGGTCATAAAACTATTTGCATAAGCTAGTTTATTTGTTTTCAATTCAGTATATGGCGGTAATGATATGTGGTCTGTCAAGCCTTCTAAAGATTTAGTTTTATACACTGTTCCTCTAATAGAAGTTAATTCACTTATATCTTTACCTTTATTTAGGTCATTTGCAACTTCTATAATCGTCTTCTCCGCCATCCCATAAACCAATAAATCGGCACTTGAGTCAAGCAATAAAGAGCGTTTCATCCTATTGTCCCAATAATCGTAATGAGCTAAACGACGTAAACTTGCTTCAATTCCTCCAATGATAATAGGAACTTCTTTATACGTTTGTCGAATAAGATTTCCATAAACACTTGTTGCACGATCTGGTCGAAGCCCTATCTTGCCACCTGGTGAATATGAATCTTTATCTCGCCTCTTCTTGGCTACGGAATAATGATTCACCATTGAATCTATATTACCTGCTGTTACCATGAAACCTAGCCTTGGTTTTCCAAAAACATCAATGGATTCTTTCTTTTTCCAATCAGGTTGAGCAATAATTCCAACTTTATATCCTTGAGATTCTAATACTCTCGAAATAATGGCAACGCCAAAAGAAGGATGATCAATATATGCATCTCCTGTTATAACAACAAAATCTAATTCTTCCCAGCCCCTTTTTGCCATATCTTCTCTATTTATTGGTAAAAAGTCTTTCATTTACTTATCCTTTCAAAAAAACCGAGTGCATCTTCGTATGATTCTAAATAATAATCAGCAATTTCTCTTTTTTCACTTTCCATATGTTTCGAAAAATCATCATATATAGCGACTGATCTCATGCCCGCATTATTAGCAGCCTTTAAACCATTTGGAATATCTTCAAAAACAATGCAATTTTCAGGTTTCACACCTAAATCTTCAGCTACTTTCAAAAAAATATCAGGATGTGGTTTTCCTTTTTCAACTTCACAAGAGGTTCTGACTGATTCAAATATATTTTCAAATTCATTTTTTTCCATAATTATTGAAACAAGTTCATTTGAATTACTTGTTCCTATTCCTAGTTTTATGTTGTTATGCTTAAGTTCAATTAACAATTTTTCAACGGACTCTTTAAGAGGTACTTTATGACGATAATAATCAGCCGCCATACTGTTCCATTCTTGTTTAATCGCTTCTACATCTTCTTTGATATTAAATCTATTCTTAAAGTATTGAGCCGTCTCTGAAAAGCTCATACCTTCAATCTCTTTTTGTAAATCTTCAGGCAATTCAAGATTATGTTTACCTAGATATTCGATATCAATCGCTTTCCACAGCCACATCGAATCAATTAGCGTACCATCCATATCAAAAATTGCTGCTTCTATGTTACTAAACATGTCATACCTCTTATTTCACGTATATTTATCAAATTAATTAGTTGTCAATATTTGCAATATTTGCATATAATATTTCATTAAATGCTCTATTCGTCATCGTAAAAAATACTTTATTAATGTATTATTCGTCATCGTATATAAAAATCAATGTAATCATTCATCACATCTCAACTGCTTTTCACGTCTGTTCATGAATAATATTCATTGCATGTGGTCTACATTAATCAAACTTATCGATTTACAAGGCTTTTTAACTCACTATCTGTTAAGACTCTATAGTCACCTTCTTTAAGGTTCTCATCCAAAACTACCGAACCCATACTAAGTCTTTTTAATTCGACAACCTCCATTGAAACGCTTGAAAACATCCTTTTTATCTGATGGAATTTGCCTTCTTTAATTGTTATTTCAACTAGCGTCGTTTCGTCATCACTTTTAATCACCTTAAGTTCGGAAGGCATTGTCTTATAACCATCTTCAAGTACGACACCTTTTAAAAACAAATGGATGGTATCCTCAGTGACATTGCCAAAGACAAGTACTTCATATGATTTATCGACATGTTTCTTCGGTGATAACAGATTATGTGCCAAATTCCCATCATTAGTAATCAGAAGCAAACCTGTAGTATCTTTATCTAATCGTCCAACAGGAAACATCTTCTTTTTAAGCGGATGCTCAATGATATCCAAAACAGTTTTTGAATAATTATCTTCTGTTGCACTAATTACGTTTTTAGGTTTATTTAGCATAATATAAACAAACTCATCAAATAATGCTGGTCGACTATTATAACTTACCTCGGTATCACTTGTCAAAACTTTGTACTTCGGATCGTTTATTACCAATTGATGATGGGTCACTTTACCATTTTTAATGTACTTTTTAACTTCTGATCTTGAACCAATGCCTTGATTGCTAAGAAATTTATCAAGACGAATTAAATCACTCATGACTACCTCTAGTTTTCTATTATCATTAAGACCAATATTGGCAATTGGTCTATTGTATGCTTTGTGCTTTATGGTTTTCTGCAATTATATCTAATCGTCTATTAAATGAAACAAGTTTCTCAATGTCTCCTTCTTCCCAAAGGCGATAGAATTCTTCTTGAATTTGTTCTGCTTCAAGACTATGTTCAGTAACTTTTTTGATATTCTGAATATTGTTCAATATATCGGCGATAATATTCGATTTATATTGAAACGAATCTTGTGCATCCATAATCTCTTCTCTAATCTTACTCATTTCTTGGTCTAACATATGAGCTGCTTCCGCGGCACGAATAAGTCTTTTTCGTATCGAAGAAGGTATATTATGTCCATATTTATATAGAAGTGAATGTTCTATAGTAGCCCAAAAATTCATGGCAAGAGTACGAATTTGAATTTCAGCTTGTATACTTTTTGCCCCTAATGCTGTATGGACATCATAATAAACAATCATGTGGTAACTACGATAACCAGATTGTTTAGTGTTTTGGATGTAATCCTTTTCGTATTTAATTTTCATGTCGCTTCTTGCTCGAATAAGTTCAACAACTCTGTCAATATCTTCAACAAACTGACAAATAACACGAATACCTGCGATATCTTCAATTTCATCTTCAATTCTACTTAACACAATTTCTTTTTTCTTGGCTTTTTCAAGTATGCTTGATATTTTCTTAACTCGTCCAGTTACATATTCTATCGGAGAATATTTACCTAACTGACGGTTTTCGTTTGTAATACTTTCGAATTTAACGACAAGCTCACTAACAGCTTGTTTATAAGGTATTAATGTTTCTCTCCACATTTGTGTTTGCATTCAGTTTCTCCTTATTAAGAATTTATCTTAATTATTCCTTCATTTTATCATAAATATAGCATTACATCAATGAGCTTACCAAAGAAAGTCACTTATATTAAAGAAAACATTTGACTTTCATGAGTTCTTCCATTAGAATGTTAGTGTATGTAATAATGAATCCAACGTAAGTAACTCATGCGCTTTGCTTACGTCTATATATATTGTACTCACCCTCTATTTGTACAATAGTATAACTAATTCGATTATGGAGGTCATATTAATGGCAAATATTAAATCAGCAAAAAAAAGAATCAAGGTTAACGCTGCTAAGCAAGCTCGTAACAAGAGTGTTAAATCAAATGTTAAAACAGCAGTCAAGAGATTTCTTACTGCAGTAGATTCAAATGATAAAGAAGCAGCTTCAGTAGAAATATTAAACACTAAAAAAACAATTGCAGGCGCTCAATCAAAAGGTATCTTCCACAAGAAGACTGCTTCTAGAAAAATCGCTCGTTTATCAAAACGATTAGAAAAAATGTAATTTAATTATTAGAGAGTCCATATGGACTCTCTTTTTTATTTGTAAGAAAACAGCCTTCCACACTGCGAAGTTTTGCTATGGAAAAACCGCGGCGAAGCCACTATTCTTATTTAGCTAATTTCAGTATCATTAATTCAATTCCTGTTTCAAGATTAATTCGTCCGCTTTTAAATCCGTATTCTAATTCAACTAGCTCTTTGATTGTCTCTTTAATCCCATTTGAACTGAAATGTTTCCCTTGCATGTCAAGTTTACGCACAACAAACTCAGGCACTTTTAATTCTTTAGCGATCTGGCTAGATCCCAATCGTTTCAAATTCATAAGTTTAGTCTCATAGATTAGTGTCATCTGTCTTGATATCATAAATAATATTCTAGTCGTTGGCTCCTTAAGTGCAATCATATCTTTATACAAGAACAGAGCTTTCTCTCTATTTTTTGAACCTACCGCATCAACAAGTTCAAATATTTTTGCTTCTAGGTGTTTAGTACACACATCATCGATATCTTTCTTCGTTGCCACTTCATTGTTTCCCACATAATCAATAAGTTTACTGACTTCTTTAGATATAGACCTTAGTTCATAACCCACCGTCTCAATTAAATATTTAGCATCGTATGCACTGATCTTAATCTTTGATTTATTAAGTTCTCTTGCAACGTATTGAACCAATTCTTTTTCAGTAAGAAATCCGAATACAGATATAACACCCTTTTCTTTAATTGTTTTGTACAATTTACTTCTTTTATCTATCTTATCCTCAACAATGAAACAAATGGTTGAATCACTTAATTGTTTAATCATTGTTGTTATACGTTCATTCTTTGCTTTATTCTTAGCATTAAACAAATCCAAATTTTTCAGTACTACGACTCTTTTTGTCGCAAAAAAAGGAAGGGTTTCTAAACTAGATTCGATTTTATCAATATTACAGCTATCTTGACTGAATTCATCTAAATTCATCATTTTGTCTTGCCCTTCAAATATTAAATTAATAAAACGATTCAAGTATACATCTATTAAATATTTCTCTTCACCTGTAAACAGATAGAGTGAAGAGAAATCCTTTGATTTCAATTGCACTTTAAGTTCTTTCATTGCAGTCCCCTTTATTCAACTAGTTTTCCATTAAACGGAATAACTTGATAATGATCATTAGAAATAATCACCTCTATCATACCATATTTTTTTGTAGAATAAAGTGGAATATTCAAGTTTTCGTATCTCATTGCAACAATATCACTTGGATGCCCAAAAAGATTGTCCCCTACACTTACAATAGCAAATTTTGCCTCTATATGACTCAAAAATTCCTCTGAAGATGAAGAATTCGAACCATGATGAGGTACTTTTATTATATCTGTTGTTGATATTAAGAGACTATTGGAAGCCAAGTACCTTTCGCCTTCTTCTTCAACATCACCAGTAAATAATATCGAAAGATTATTTACTTCCATCATCAAGACCAATGAATTTTCATTCTCATTATCACTATATTTTTGGTTTAGCGAAGGATACAAACATACAAATGCTAAGTTATCCCCCACTAAACAATCCCCTTCCTTCATATAGCTGATTGGAATATCCTCTTTGGAACATGTTAAATAAAGTTCATTCATAAGAAGCGATTCATCTCCACCATCAAATATCGACTTCATTAGGTCAACATCTTCTTTATTGCTGGTTGTTTTTCCATTTTCATCTGCGCCATCATTTTGTATATCCTTTATAGCATCCGAATGTTCGAGGCTAAATACCTCATATGGTTTTGATAACACAATTTCACCGACTTCTACAAGTGGTAATATTTCCAATATCCCTTTAATGTGATCATAATGGATATGACTAATGAAGATACAATCAATTTTCTTTATTTTTTTTTCAAGTAAAAAAGGGTGGATTACTTGAATTCCAACATTTTGGAATTCACTCATGAATCTTTCCCCTCCACCATCAATCATATATGTATGTTCTGCTTGTTGAATAATGAAACAATCACCTTGACCAACATCCAAAAAATATACATGAATATCAGAATCCTTCCAAGCTAATGACGGCAAGTTATATATAACAACCATAACTAACATTACGATGAGAATATATGACCACTTGATTTGATTGAATTTACGACTTACAGTTGAATTAACCATTGATTTCTTTAGCAAAGCAGAATCCTTTCAGTTTTGAGATAATGATATATAAGAGGCAATAATAGATGGCTATAGTAACGAAAGAAGGTACCTTCAGATAAGTAAATGTGACAGGTAACATGTTCAACACTTTTGTCATACTTTCCATATAGCCCGAAATCATCATTACGGTGCTTGCTATCAGCTTACCGATCAAAGGTAACGCATAGGATATGATAATGCTAAATATGCTTAATACATAAAAAGCCATTACTACTGGAACGATTAGTATATTTCCAATAACCGATGTTGCTGACACCCCTTTAAAGAAATATATGAGTATGGGTAAAGTTGCAATATTAACTGAAACACTTATTAAACCAAGATCTACTACCGCAAATAAAATCGAATAATGATAACTTGATCGATCACTTTTTAAATATCTTAAATAGAGAACAAATTCCTTGAGCGGCGGATATATGTAGAACAAACCACAAACTGCACCATATGAAAGTAAAAATCCACATTTGAAAATTGCATATGGATAAAAAATCAAATACGTAATGAAAGAAAGATACACTGACTTCGTTTTTGAGTATGGGTAACCATAAGTCATAGCATAGCTAAATATAATCACCATAAAACTTGCTCTTATGGCTGACACATTTTGACCGATTAGCAGGTTGTATAAAAGCAGTAACAACAGTACAGCATAAAAACGTTGTCCATTTTTGTGAACAAATAACTTTAGCGCATTGTCTATAAGCAAGAACAGCATTCCGATATGTAAACCAGATATAGCTATTATGTGGGACACGCCATGTATCTTTAACAGATTAGATAATTCTTCACTTATATTATCTTTAATACCTAATAGCATAGCTGATACAAGACCACGACCATTGCCGTAAAACAATGTATCTATTTGCTTCGTTATTGAATCTCTAATCTTGGTTTTTGTTAAAATCCAGAAGTGTAACATCCTGAATTTCATACTATTAATTCTTATGGAGTTTTCCGATTTCAAGAAATAACTATTGGTTTCACTTTCAAATACACCAAGAGAATTTCCTGACATGTAGGAAATCTTTTTGCTTGTTCCCCCAGGGTTTGAAATAGACGGCAATGGTTTAAAATTGCCATTCGCTTCTAGTAGCAAACCTTCAACGCTAGGAACCTGAGACTCTTGAATAAGCTTCTCGTATTTTTCTCTTGTAATAAATAGAATACCTTGTTTATGTCGGAAGGATAGATTTTTAGATTTTGAATTTTGAATTTTGAATTTAATGAGATACGAATTGTATTTAGACAATTGTACATCGACTACTTGAATTGTTAATTGTTGTTTGTGAAAGTTTTTACTTGCTTCTTCTATGTAGAGTTCACAATTATTAAAACTAAGCAAGAAAACAATAATCCTTAATGAAAAAACGAATAAAAGAACAAAAGTAAACACATTAGCCCTTATATATAGTCCCCCTTAATATTCAATAAGTGAATAATTCTTAGTAAACATACGATCCAAGGATAATCTTCCTTGAAAGGTTGAAGTGATTTCTCCTTCAACTAAAATTTGTACAGTTGTAATAGTACTTAACTCAGTCAGACTATTAACCAGAGAATAAATTGCAATTCTCTCACTTATACCCTTGGGTAAAAAAGATTTTTGGAATTCTTTCGAAAAATCCACAAAGCAAGTGCCCTCATGAGTATAAACATTTAGTAACCTCACTTCTGAAGGATAGATACCGTTTTTAGAATCTATGATTCTTTCTAAGATTATTTCTTCCATCTTTTTTGTAGGTGTTATCTTTACATCTACATATGTTGCTACCAATTTATCTTTGTCCTTATTGGGATAATAGATAATGACCGTTTTATCATCATGATGTAAAGTTGCTTCATCAAAACTCAATAAAACATCAGAAGAATATTGTCTGCCAAGTTTAATATTATCGTTAAGAATAAGCGGAACTCCATTCACAAAAAATTCAACTGATTCAAACGACTTAAAAGATGTCAGGGTTTTTATTACAGATGATCGCAAGAAAATCTCTTGTTCTAGTGATAGATTATAATATGCTGTTTCAAAATTTAATGTGACATTCATGTCATCTATAGAATAATTCCTAATTATAATCGAATCCGGAATAGTTTGTTCAAGTTTCGAACTCGAAACACCATTTCGCAATAACAAGATTGCATACTCAATGACAGCGTTTTTATTACTGACATCAATGATTTCATCTAAATTCAAATCAATTGGTTCAATCGTTGACATTTCGGCGTTGAGCAAATACACCTTAGGGTTACTATTAAGCGCTAAATAATTATTACCATTGCTACAAGCAACAATAAATCCTATTATCATCATTGTTATGAAAAATATATAAACATGCCTTTTCTTGTTAACAACAGCAATCTTTATTGTGTCATATTTATATTCATTTATCCTATTGCTCATTTTTCGAATCTTCATGTTCAACATCTCTTTTCACCGTATGACGTAATGGGATTTTTATGGTAAACTCAGTCCATTCACCTAATTCACTTTGACACTTAATACTCCCCTTATGCATATGAACTGTTCTTTGAACTATTGATAAGCCAAGACCCGTTCCACCTGTATCTCTTGATCTTGTTTTGTCCACTCGATAAAATCGTTTAAACACTAAATCAACACTCTCTGTCGGAATACCTTCTCCCGTATCACGAATCGTAATAATAAAGTCTTTGTAATCTGTGTCTAATTTAACATTGATCAGACCGTAATTCTTGTTGTACTTAATAGCATTTTCAATTAAATTAGTTAATACCAACTCCATTTTTGTGTCATCAATCTCAGCAATTACTATTCGGTAACTTTCAAAAAACATTTGTATATGTTTATTGTCAGCAATTGGTTTTAAGCGCTTCATTACCTGTTCAATCAACTCATTGATCACCAGTTCGTTAATCCTCAATGGGTTTTCTTTTTTATCAAGAGTTACTAAAACAAGTAAGTCATTTATAATCTTGGCTTCTCTGTCAATCTCATGGTTAATATCATTCAAAAAGTCTTGATAGATTTCAATTGCTGCATCGGGTTGATGTAATAATGATTCAGCTAATACCTTAATCGAACTAAGTGGTGTTTTTAATTCATGACTTACATTTGCTACAAATTGTTTACGGTTTGATTCAATTGATTCAAGTTCGCTAATCATCATATTAAATGATGTAACAATTTCTTCAACTTCTGTATTCCCTTTAATATCTATTCGTTCATTCACATGACCCTCAGTCACTTTATTCATATGTTCAATCAGCGAACGGAATGGTTTATTGAAACTCGAACTAAAATAATAACTGAGTAAACTATCCAGTACTATTAATCCCATACCAACAAGTATTGTAAGATTTAACAGCTGCTTTATTGAATCATTAACATCTTTAAATGACTCCGAAACAACGACTGCACCTATAACAGTATCGAAGTCAATATTCATCACCGGAACGGTAACCGTACCTATATTATCAGCATCTGTATAATAATAGGAGCTTCGTCCGTCCAGGGCCTCTAAAACTTGTTTCGTTGCATATGTTTTACCATTATCCAGATGATTTGAGTCAAAGAGAATATTACCGTTTTGATTAATCACTAGACCTCTGCCAGGAACACTCGCTTGAATGGTAGCCAAATAACTTTTATTTTTAATATCACTAAAATAGCCCGTCGTTACTAAACTAATGGCTATTGTATTAGCTTGTCTATATAATTCCTTTTTCTTCTCTGTTATCAACCGTTCATTTGTTGAAGAAATAAATACAACAGATAAAAGTATAACACTCATAAGACCAATAGAAAACAGAGCAAGAAAAAGTTTAAAACGTATACTTCTAAACTTACCTAGTTTATTGCTGATAATAATAACCAACTCCCCATTTTGTTTGAACATATTTCGGTTCACTAGGATTTAGTTCAATCTTTTCTCTCAATCTTCTTACGTGTACATCAACAGTACGAACATCGCCAGGAAAATCATATCCCCAAACGATATTAAGCAATTGCTCTCTAGAATAGACTTTGTTGGAATTCATAATAAACAATTCTAACAAATCAAATTCTTTGGCAGTAAGGTTTGCTTCCTTTTCAGCAACAAACACACGCCTGCTCTCTCTTTGTATCTCAAGATCACCGTTGATTATTGTCATATTCTCATCTTGATTATTCTTATCACTTACGAAAGTATTTCTTCTAATGATTGCTTTGATTCTTGCTTTTAATTCCATAATATTAAACGGTTTTGTCATATAATCATCTGCACCAAACTCAAGACCTAATATCTTGTCCATATCATCGCCTTTAGCGGTGAGCATAATGATTGGCATTGTTGAAAAGCTCCGAATATGACGGCATACTTCTAAACCATCCTTTTTAGGCAACATAACATCAAGCAGCACAACATCATACTCATGCTCTTTTGCAAAATCCAATGCTTGATCACCATCATATGCTGAATCAATTATATAACCTTCCTGTTCAAGGCTAAATCTTATTCCCTTTACGATAAGTTTCTCATCGTCAACTACTAAAATTCTTTTTTTCATATTTACCACCCTTATAGTACACATATCATATCTTTAATCGTTAAAAACAGAGCTTCTTTAATACCACTCACGTTCATTATTGCCTCAATAGATGTAAAATCACCATTCATAGTCCGATAAGCAATTATACTTCTTGCTTTTGCTTCACCAATTCCAGGAAGTGATTCCAAAAGATCAAGTTCGGCTAAATTAATGTTAATTAATCCATTATCAACGACAATTTCTTCGACAACCAGGATTTCTTCTTCTTCTTCTTTAGAAGGAAAGAATATACTCTCACCATCAACAAGTACTCTGGCTTGATTCACATAACCTCTTGATGCTTCAGCCTTTAAGCCTCCTGCCATCTCCAGTGCTTCATAAACCCTAGCTCCTGCATTTAATTCAAATATACCTTCATTTTGAATACATCCATATAATTGAACAATAACAGTTGTAGCTGGTTCAATGGTATCATTATCAACATTTGCAATATCTAAATCCTCTGTCATTAATGTCTGTTCAACAATTGAATCACTTTTTTCGATTGAATAATATAGTCCTTTTTCTTGTTTGTTGTATGTAAAATAAATAGTTCCAGATACTAGTACAAAAATCACCAGTACAATAAGGAGCACCGTTTTACTATTCATTTTACCTCCTATGCATTTTCTAATAACTAGATTTCGAATTTTCTTTCTAAACGTTGATCATAATCAATCACATATCTTTGATAAGTTTGCTCCATATGTTTCGAGTGAAACATAAAATCTGCAGATGCAACATTCATTGCAACCGGCACGTCATAAAGAACAGCTATACGAAGTAATGCTTTCACATCCGGATCATGCGGTTGCGCTTCGAGTGGATCCCAGAAAAAGATTAGAAAATTAATAGCATTTTCAATGATACGAGTACCAATTTGTTGATCCCCGCCCAGAGGCCCACTTTTATATGCTTTAACTGGCAAACCCGTTTCTTTTGCAATTAATGCACTTGTTGTGCCTGTTCCATACAAAAAATGAGTCCCGAGAATTTCTTGATTGTCTTTCACCCACTTGATTAAATCTTTTTTACGATTATCATGTGCAACGAGTGCTATATGTTTCTGTACACCCATTTCGAATGTTTTGTCAATTGCATCCTCATTTGTATTCATTTCTATGTCCTTCCATTATAAATATTTATGTCTCCCCTCCATTCTACAAAACATTTCAATTACATACAACAATTAATAAGAAAATATGTTAAAATAAGTATGAAAAAAGCAAAAATTGTTAATATTATGACTAAGGATGGTGAATTATGACTCTAAAAGGATACACACGAATTGCAAACGGCGTTCCTAATATGCTTCTTGGGGATGTAGAATATAATGTTAAAGAACTTTTGTCAATATATAACCAAGCATGTGAAGCTCAAGTTGATTTGTTTGTAACACCCGAGTTGTCTGTAACAGGATATTCAATGGCCGATATGTTTCATCAACGAACTTTATTGGATGCAGCATTGAAAGGTCTAACTGAAATAGCACATTTCACTAGGAATTGCCGACCAATAATCATAGTTGGTCTGCCAATTCTTATTGACGATAGCATTTACAACTGTGCTGCTGTTGTTCATAACGGCGCTATATTAGGAATTATACCTAAATCTTACATGCCGACTTACAATGAATTTTATGAAACCAGGTGGTTTGCAAAAGCAAATTCCTTATTAACAACAACAATAAAGATTGATAACAAAGAGATTCCGATAGGAACTGATTTGCTGTTTAATGGAATAAATGAACCCAAATTAAGATTTGGTGTAGAAATATGTGAAGATTTGTGGGCTCCTATTCCACCTAGCACACATGTGAGTTTGCAAGGCGCTCTAATTATTGCAAATCTGTCTGCAAGTAACGAACTCATTGCAAAAAGCGATTATCGTAAAGAATTAGTTAAAAACCAATCTGCCAGGATGATGAGCGCTTATGTCTATGCTTCGTCTGGCTCTTGTGAATCTTCAACAGATATAACTTATGGTGGACACTGTCTGATTGCTGATAATGGATCGATTATAAGTGAAAACGATCGTTTTTCATTAACCTCCTCTTTTCAATTCGCCGATATTGATCTCGAAAAATTAGAATATGATCGTTATCATTCAAACACATATAGAGAATGTAAGTTGGAAGAAACAAGTTTTCTTTGTCGTAGAATAGACTTTGAACAGCCTACCGTTGATAGATTGACAACTAGACATATCGATCCTCATCCATTTGTTCCGTCAAATCTAAATCAAAGAAAACAGCGTTGCGAAGAAATATTCCATATACAAACAACTGCTTTGGCTAAACGAATAACCCATATTGGTGAGCCAAAAGCAATTATAGGTATTTCAGGGGGACTCGATTCAACATTGGCATTACTAGTTGCAGTTAAGACCTTTGATCTATTGAACCGTAACCGTACTGATATCATTGGGGTCACAATGCCTGGCTTTGGGACAACTGATCGTACATATAAAAATGCGATAGAGCTTATGAAAGCTTTACATATTACCATTAAAGAAATACCAATAACCAAAAGTGTCATTCAGCATTTTGAAGATATCGATCATGACATTTCACTTCATGATATTACATATGAAAATTCACAGGCTAGAGAGCGTACTCAGATTCTCATGGACTTATCCAATAAACATGGTGGCATTGTCATCGGAACAGGTGATTTATCCGAATTAGCACTTGGATGGGCGACTTACAATGGTGATCATATGTCAATGTATGGCGTTAACGTGTCCATTCCAAAAACTTTGGTAAGATATTTAGTTGAATGGGTAGCGCTTAAAGAAGAATCCAGAACCGCAAAGCTAATACTGTGTGACATCCTTGAAACTCCAGTTTCTCCTGAGTTGTTACCACCTTCCAAAGACGGTACGATAAGTCAAAAGACAGAAGAAGTTGTTGGTCCCTACGAATTACATGACTTTTTCTTATATTACATGTTACGTTATGGATTTACACCAGATAAGATTTTCAATCTTGCTTCAATCGCTTTCAAAGATAGCTATAGCTTCCAAGAAATCAAGTCTTGGATGACCGTTTTCTATAAAAGATTTTTCTCTCAACAATTCAAACGAAGTGCTTTACCTGACGGACCCAAAGTCGGATCAATCTGTTTGTCACCACGTGGTGACCTACGTATGCCGAGTGATTTAAAAAGCACTACTTGGCTAAAGTATATAGAAAACATAGGTGAATAACATGCATTCTACTCATATAGGTGGCTTAACATACAGCTTTACCAAAGATGATTTTGCCACTTACAGCGAAGGTATAAAGCGTGAATGGGTTCAAGCGAATGGTTTAGGCGGTTATTGCGGTACTTCAATCATTGACTCCCCTATGAGAAAACACCACGGATTATTGATTGCTAGCCTTCACTCACCAATACAACGATATTTAATATTATCCAAGTTAAACGAAACAATTACAATAGGTGATAAAACCTATCCTCTTCACACAACCAAGTACAAAGACAGTTTAACAAATGGTTTTAAACATATAGAATCATTTTACTATGACACATATCCTATTTACACCTATAAAGTTCAAGGAACGCAAGTAAGCAAAGAAATTATCATTAAATATGGCTACAATAGCACCGTCATAAAATACACGATTATTAATGGCAACTCCCCGTCAACGCTCACATTTAATCCTTGCTTCAATTTCAGACCTCATGGTGATTCATCAACAATGAACGATTTTCTATTTGAGAAAAGCCTTAAGGATAATCAATTGATACTAAAACCCAAGAAATCACTCAATGATTCACATCATATTATCTCCTATAGAATAAGTGAAGGTTCTTTCAGTAATAACCTCGCTGAATATGATAAGGATAATTACTTGGATTTTGAATTCGCTACAGGCATGATTGGTTTAGATACTCACTTCGTGCCATACAATCATGAATTAAAGCTTCAACCAAATGAAACGAAAGAATTTTATATTCAGTGTGAAGTAATTGAAGGGGATAATAAATTCGATTGTTTACTGACTGATACTATTGATTTGAAAGGATACTACGATTCAACATACAATCAACATATTAAGCGTATGCACTCTCTTATTGATACCTCAGGCGCTACAAGCGACCTTAAAAAACGGCTTGTTATAAGCGCTGATCAGTTCATAGCCAATCGTAAGTCGACAGGTCTTAAAACGATACTCGCAGGACTTCCTTGGTTTTCCGATTGGGGTCGGGATACGATGATTGCTTTATGTGGCCTTACTTTATCAACAAACCAATATGTGACAGCAAAAGAAATCATCCAATCCTTCGCTAAATATATTCATAACGGATTATTGCCGAATATGTTTCCCGACGAAGGTTTAAAACCTCTATACAACAGCGTTGATGCCTCTTTGTGGTATTTTCAAGCTGTTTACCAGTATTTATGCGGCACCAACGACAAAAGCCTTGTAATCGATCTATATCCTACATTAATAAATATTTATGAGTCCTTTGTAAAAGGAACAGATTTTTCTATTTATATGGATGATGACAGTTTAATACATGCTGGTTCCGGCTTAGATCAAGTAACTTGGATGGATGTTAGAATCAATGGGATAGTTGTTACGCCTCGTCATGGTAAGCCGGTTGAAATTAACGCTTTATGGTATAATGGCCTTAAGATAATGGAAGTATTTACCGATATTATTCAAGAGAATTGTTCTTCTTTTTCAAGCAAGTTTTGCTTTGAAGAATTAGAGGACTATAAGCATTCATTTGGTTCATTAAGCGAACAAGTAAAAACTTCCTTTAATGAAAAATTCTGGAACGATGATATACAATGTTTAAATGATGTCGTTGATGATACAGACTCATCGATTCGACCTAATCAAATATATGCAGTTTCATTGCCTTTTACAATGTTAGATGCTGATAAAAACAGAAAAATTGTTGAAACAGTCTATAACAAACTTTATACGCCTTACGGGCTTCGTAGCTTAAGCGTTGACCACAAAGATTATAAAGGTATTTATGCAGGAGAACTGATCGATAGAGATTTCGCCTATCACCAAGGCACTGTTTGGGGCTTTCTTTTAGGAGGGTTTATAACTGCCTATGCCAAAGTCAATCCAACCTTTGGCAAAGCTGATATAATACAAAAATTTATTAAACCGATTGAGGAACATTTGTCAGAAGGATGTTTAGGCGGATTTGCAGAAATATTTGATGGAGACACACCTCATAACCATAGAGGTTGTTACACTCAAGCATGGAGTATTGCTGAAACGCTTCGTGCATTATGTGAATTGGAAAAATAATTATTAAGGGGGTAAGTATGTTCCGGAAAAGTATGAAACATGCAGTAGATGGGCTTATATTCACCATCAAAAGTGAACGAAATTTTAGGATTCATCTGGTCATATTATTTTTAACTGTAATTATAGGTTTACTGTTTGGCATTACCAACATCGAATGGTTATTCATCACCGTTATTTCATCCGTGGTATTATTTGCAGAATTAATCAATACTGCTATTGAGAAATTCTTAGATTGGCTTGAACCAAATCACCATGACATAGTTAAAATAGTCAAAGATGTTTGCGCCGGGGCCGTCTTAGTCAGTTCGATGGGAGCAGTTATTGTCGGCTTGATTATCTTTATACCTTATGGCATTGATCTTGCATTAATATTTCTTGAATAGATCATATAAAAAGCGCCCTGCAAGATAGACATATTTTCTATGTTTATCTTGCAGGGTGCTTTTACTTTTATCAATGCTGCCTTTCAATCATAAACGTACTTTTTTATCAATGCTGCCTTTCAAACACAAACGTACTTTTTATCAATGTTGCATTTCAATCACAAACGTACTTTTTCCAGGTAATGTCAAGTTACCATTTGTTACAATGCCTTCGTAAGGAAATGCATAGATATAATCAATACCTTCATCTTCTATCCCAATTTCACTTAATGCAACTTCAATAGAATCCGAACTCACATTATGCAAGACGATTAGATTCTGTTCGTCATGAAGACGTTCATAGCCTATTATCTTAATGCTTTCTGTTTCGATGCCTTTGAACGTTCCTTCAAGAAGAGCAATATTGTCACTTCGCAATCGTATTAGCTTTTTGTAATGATTCAAAAGCGAATCAGGCACACGCATTTGATGGAGGACACTTAACGTTTCAGCATTGTAGTCAAGTACCTTCCAAGACGTTTGGTAATCATCTGCGTTCCCCCAAATAAATGGTTCCCGGATATTCTCATCCGGTTTATTGCCTAACATACCGAGTTCTTCACCATAATAGATAAAAGGATTACCGGGTAATGTCAGATACATTGATGCGGCCAGTTTCATATCCGCCAAGTCATTATTCAAATAATCCATGGCTCTTCTTTGATCGTGGTTGGACAAAAACGGTGCATCTATAAACGGATATCCGGCATCTGTTATCTTTCCATAAATCATTTCCAATTCATCAACTAATCCATTATTCTTAACTTCAAAATCCATTTCATTCTTAACCATTGTCAGAAGCCCGGCTTCTGCAATATCAAAATCAAATGTCGTATCAAAGTAAGGCGTGTAATCGACTCTGGCATCAATCGGCTCCCAGGCTTCACCGACTAAATAATAGTTTTCATTTACCTCACGGAGTGCCGAATTGAATTCATTCCACCACTCATCAATTTTCGGTTCATATGCAACACCTTTTTCTAGCTCTCCTGATCCAAACACATGGGACACAGCATCAATTCTAAAGCCATCAACACCTTTTTCCAGCCAGAATTTCCCTACTGAAATCATTTCATCCCTTAGCACTTGATTGTCATAATTAAGATCCGGCATTTGATCCCAAAAAATACCATAATAGTATTCATCTCCAACCTTATGCCACACGTTATGATTCCATACTCTCTTTTTGAAGTTGAAATTTTCATCGTCTTTGGATTCTATTCGATAGAAATTTCTATACTTGCTATCTTCATTTGCTATTGCATCTTGAAACCACGGATGTTGTGAAGATGTGTGATTCAAAACCAGATCAATGATAACTTTTATGTGTCGCTTATGTGCTTCACTAATTAACAATTCAAACTCTTCCATCGTTCCGTATTCAGGGTTAATCCCGTAATAATCGGTAACATCATAACCATGGTACGAAGGTGATGGATTAATGGGCATAAGCCACAGGCCATTAATTCCAAGGTCAGAATCGGTTGCTTCATCATTGTCATTTAAGTAGTCCAGCCTATCAATAATACCTTGTATATCGCCGATTCCATCTCCGTTGCTGTCAGCAAAAGCACGAACAAAAATCTCATACCAAACACCATGTTCGCTAAAAGAAGGCAAAGTTTGTACAACGACACCATTCTCCTCCTCCATCGATGCATTGATTTCGTCATTTTCACTATCACTTGGTGCATTTTCAGTGGTTACTATATCTTTTTCCTCTTTATTGTCCTCTTTATTGTTCTCTTTATTGCAACCACTCAACACAACCATGAGGATTACCAACAAACATATTGTCAAATACCTGTATTTATTTACATTCTTGCCTATAGTTGCAGTCACAGACTTATAAATCCAATTCTTACATACAGTTGATACCATAGACTTACGAATCCATTTCTTACCGGCTATTGCATCCATAGACTTACGAATTCCATGACTACCTATAATCATTCTTTTAATCATTCTTGATTTCTTGCTATCCATAATTACCCCCCATTGAAAGAGAACCATGTATATCATTGGATATACATGGTTAAAAGTTTTAGTTAATCCTTCTGCCTGATTCTGAATCAAAGAAATGAAGTGCATCGACATCAAATCCAAAAGTATGCTCACTTCCATCCTCAAAGACGTAATGACCTGGTGTTGATATGATCAACTCTTGCCCTGTTTTTGTTTTGGCATAGAGTATTTTCTCTTTACCTAACATCTCAACGACGTCTATAACACAAGTTAATGTATCGCTTAAATCAGACCGGCTTATAAACCTTTCAGGTCGTATACCAACCGTTACCTCTTTACCTTCGAATTTATCCAATGCGAATTTATCATTAGCTTTTGGTGTAATCGAAACTTCACCATCATCTGATACAAATTTACCTCGGATGATTTTACCTTTAACTAAGTTTATTGTTGGAGAACCAATGAATTTTGCGACAAACATATTGTTGGGTCTGTGATAAAAATCATCCGGCTTACCCGATTGTTGGATAATACCGTCATTCATCAGAACAATTTTACTGGCCATCGTCATTGCTTCTGTTTGATCATGCGTTACATATATAGATGTTGTACCCAATTGTTTGTGTAATCTTACAAGCTCAACTCTCATATGTTCTCTTAATTTAGCATCCAGGTTAGATAACGGTTCATCCATGAGGAAAACGCTAGGTTTACGAACCATTGCACGACCAAGCGCTACTCTTTGCCTTTGCCCACCCGAAATATCGGATGGTTTTGAATACAAATAATCCTTTATTTGAAGCACTTCTGCTGCCTCCATAACACGATCATGAATGATTTTCTTACGTTCTTTACGCATAGATAATGAAAATGCCATATTTTCATAAACTGTCATATGTGGATATAGTGCATAACTTTGGAAAACCATCGCTATGTCTCTATCTTTCGAAGGCACTTTATTAACACGCATATCACCGAACAATAGATCACCTTCTGTTATTGAATTCAGACCTGCTATCATTCGTAACAATGTTGTCTTGCCACATCCTGACGGTCCGAGAATAACACAAAATTCTTTATCTTCAATTTCCAAATCAATATTTCTAATGGTAAACTCTTCTCTACCTTCATATTTTTTACCGATATTCTTAAGTCTTACTTTCATTTCATAGCCTCCTATATAGACTGGGATACAACCCGTTTAATTATTATCCTTTAACAGAACCTTTTGCGAGTCCTGATACCAACTGCTTTTGCAAAATAGCGAACATTACGACAATTGGCACTGCAGTCAGTAATCCTCCCGCCGCAAATGCAGGTTGATTTAATGTTCTAAAGTCATTAATGAGAGTAAACAAACCAGCTGCGAGAGTATAATCCTCCGGATTCGTTAGTAATACTCTTGGTAATAGATAATCCATAAACGGTCCAATAAACGACCATAACGCAATAATTGCTAACATCGGTTTCGCTATTGGCATAATTATGAGTCTATACACCTTCATGCTTGAACAACCATCAATCTTAGCCGCATCATCAAGCTCTGTCGATATTGAATCAATGTATCCTTTAAGAATAAATGTATTTCCAGCAATACCACCACCTGAGTAGATAAGGATCAACATCATTTGCCGACTAAAGGCAGGAACTAACGCTGATATGATTGAGTGCATTGTGAAATATGCTGTAATCCCTGCAAAAGCCGGAATTGTTTGAATAAGCATAACTGCCATCAAACTTGCTTTACGTCCTTTAAATCTGTATCTTGAATAAGCAAAGCCAGTAAAAGAAACAAACACAAGAACTAATACCGCCGTGGATACGGCAATAAATATTGTATTCACAACCCACTTTAAGAATAGCGTTTCTGTAAACAAATATTCAAAATGTCTAAATGAAAATTCAAATTTTCTATTTAACATCAAATATTGTCCTTGAAGGCCATTAAATGCTGAGACTACCATTTGATACAATGGCCATATGATTGCAAAGGCCCATGTACATAGCACTATATAAGATAAAATTAACATGATAACACCCATAATTGTAAGTGGTTGTTTATCCGATAGATATAATTCGTTTTTCTTTTTAAATAATCCCATTATAGTTTTTCCTCCTTAAATGCTTTGGAGTTTTTAAAACCAATGAATGCAAACAGCATAAGTCCTAGGGAAATAACAATTGTTATGGCGGCTCCAATAGCTTGATAATCATTTTGCATCGTCAATTTGTATACATATGAAATAAGCAGATCCGTCGTCCCTGCCAAATTACCATACTCTGTCGGATTAAACGGTCCACCGCCATTAAACAAATACACAATACTAAAGTTATTGAAGTTAAACGTATATTGTCCGACTAGAAGAGGCGCCGTTTGGAACAGAACAATGGGTAGCGTAATCTTTTTGATTTTCTGCCAAGTTGTTGCTCCGTCAATTTGAGCCGCTTCGTACAAGTCACCTGGAATGGCTTGCAAAACTCCGGTGGATAACAAGAACACATAAGAGCTTCCTAACCAACCTTGTAACATGATCAGGGCCAATCTCGTCAGATTCGGATCATTTTTAATCTCAATCCGTGCATTGAACAACATGGAAAGAATATCGGTAATAGCACCATTTCGCGATACCATAATTGAGAAGAACATGATTGTGATGAACCCCGGAACTGCCCATGGCAATAGATAAATGGCTCTAAAGAATCCTTTAAACTTGATTCTATCATAATTAACCATCATGGCCAGAACAAAACCGATAAAAATTGCCAGCGTTGTTGCTACTATGGTCCATACTAATGTCCAACCCAAAATCAGCCAAAAGGCTTTACCGGCAATTCCTTCGCCTAAAGCAATGAGTTTATAGTTATCAATTCCTATCCATTCGAATTTAGATTGATTTTTAGGATCCATATTAGTAAATGATAACATTATAGCTGTTGAAATCGGAACAATAACAATGAAAACCGTTACAACTAAGGCAGGTAAAGATACCATATAAGGGAAACCTTCTTCCGATACAGATGTCCATGTTTCAAACCAAACTTTTGGTCGAACGCCTCTCATTTCAGCCTTTTCCACCTCTAATGCATCTCTAAAGTTAAAGATATAGATAATGACAGCAAAACATAACAAGAAAATTGCAATAATTCCCTCAATCATAAAGATTAAAGATTTATCGATTTTCTCGCCTTCAGCTGCCAATGAAATTAGTCCTGCAATACCTTTTCCTTGATAATTTCCAAATCCAAGAGCATAGGGAATTGCAATTCCGTAAACAAATAAAGCTAATGCGAAGAAAAAGATTGCTTTAGCATATTGTTTATTCAGTAACTGGCCCACTCCAGGAAGTACACTTCCGTATAACGCATGAAGCGGTACCGTTTTCTCATATTCAGTCGGAGTTTTTCTTCTTAAATCAGCTACATTAGATTTAAGTACATTTTCTTTTCTTCTTGAGGTTTTATTAATTTCAAATCTGTAATTAGCGATTTTTTCTTTGTTGCTTTTTACGGGTAGCGAGAAAGATTGTACATTGACCGATTCACTGCATTGTAATTCCAGTCCCTTTATTCCATCTTCCAACGCTTTTTTGGATATTTGTCTTTCATTCCTTTTTACTTTAAGACCTTCAATTCCTTTGATCAGCTTTTCTTTTTGTTCTTTTTTGAAAATATTCAATTCTTTTTTAGCTTCGACTTCAAGATCTAAATCCAAATGTTTCTTTTCGTTTAGACTTTTCGCTAATCCCTTTTCATTTATATCTAAATGTTCAATAATCGAAGGAAACTGCCTTACTTCGATTACAGATTTTTCATATTCAAAATAAGTATCATAACTAAAAGATTGATAAGATGAGTAAAATTCTTTACGAAGTTGACTTGCCTTCTCTTGCTTTTTAATTCGTTTCATTTTAACAGACATCTCATCTGGTAAAGTTGCCCCGTATTCACTAACCTTGATTTTTAATTCTTTTTTGAAATTAGTCTCTTTTATTTTGAAATCTTCTAGTTTAACAATATAGAAATGACTTGCTTTAGATGCTTTTAAAGTATTGATCTTTTTTAGAGTATCCGTATCTTTGGTATCATCATATTGTTCTTGAAGATTTGATAATTCCTTAAGATATAAGTTCTTACGCTTATACTCATTACCAATATCGTCGTATAAAACAGTATTATACTTTGCCAAATCTTTCCCGCCTTTCAAGATTTTTCCCTCATATTAATAATTTCCAATAATGATAATAATGTAAATATGACAATTAAATATATTAAAATGTATACGTACATCACAATATCATTCATCTTTAGTCCTACAATTGTATATGCTAGCGATCCGCACCCAAGTATGAACCACATTAATACAAAAAGTTTGTTGATACGCAATTTAACATATGCAAAATAAGTGTGTAAACTTAGTCCAATCGGGATTACAATCTTCTGAAAATACAGAGCTAGATTGCCAGTAACATAGATGTCAAACAGTTCATTCCTACTTGTTGTTTCCGGCATGTTCACTGCACTTCCTATCCAAGCCTCAAACATTAATACATCTTTGACACGCATCATAACTTCAATTGATAAGATGAAAATCAAGATTGCCAATGGTATTAGTAATAAATAAAATTGTTTTTTGGGTAAAAGAGTATAACCGTTCAATTTCTCACCTGCTTGTATTTAGAGTTTTTAAAGAATGATACTAAATCATATATAACAAAAAGCAATATGATTCTAATTAATTGATGTATATATATACATACATACAAAAATTGAAGAGAGGCTAGCCTCTCTTCAATAATAAATCATTGAGTCTAGAAGTTCAACATCATAGATTCAAACGCTGCTTTTACTTCTGCATATGCATCTTCTACCGTTGCTGGTTTAACAGATGCCCATGAAAGAATTGCATTTTCCCAAGTGTTCCATACTTGACCCCACTCTGAGAATAAAGGTCTTGCTGGTGCGTCTTGGTATGATTGTATAACTGCAGCAACAACTTTTTTATTGATGTCACTCATGTCGGATGCTTCGTAAACAGATGCATCCACATTTTCTAAAATCTTACCTGTCGCTTTAAAGAAATCAATTGCAAATTCTGTATTGACAACTTCTTCAATGAAAGCTTGTGATAATAACATTTTCTCTTCGTCGCCTTCAACTCTTGCGTTTACTGAAAGTCCCCATCCACCTTTCCAGTGAAGTAATGGGTTGCCAGCGATTGTTACTTGATTGATTGGTAAGACAACAAGATCTTCACCGAATCCGGCTTTTTCAGATAATCCACCTGTAGACCAAGGTCCTTCAATACGAAGAGAGTTCATCCCACCCGTTGTAAATTCAGAATCCATGTAACCCCAAGCAGCATCTTTATCCCAAAGATCCGTTCCTGCTTCGTCATGAGCTTTCCAATAGTCAAATAATGCTGTCATAACATCTTGTTGAGCTGGAGTTAAATCAGCAAAGTCTTTTGTCATGTCTGAGTATAAAACGCCTGAGTCATCAAATCCTAATAATTCAATGTCAGCAGCATTTGTCATTGCAACGCCAAACCATGCATTGAAGACTGGAACTAGCATATCTTGATAGTTAAGTTCAGTAAATTCTATAGTTTTAGTTAAATCAATGCCATTAGCTTCTGCATTTGCACTGTTTGCAAAGTTAATGAGTGTTTCAATATTCATAGGGAATGCTAAATAATAGCCATCAACATTGAAGTTTCCACCAAGACCTGCATCATAATCTCCAAAACCACCGACGTTAGCTGCCATGGTTAAGGCATCAATTTCTGCTAAAGCTTCGTTTTGCGCTAATCCGTAGATTCTATCAGCTGGTATAGCGAATACGTCAGCAACATCTTCATTTGTTACATCGGTAGAATCCAATACATCTAAATGATCAAAGGATCCAGCTACTATAAAGTTGATTGTCGAATCAGGATTACCCGCAAGAACACGATCTGCTGCGTCTTGGTAGTATGGAAGCCATGCTTCTTCAACTTGTACACTAATATCAGCTACTAAGCCTTCTGCCATAACTTCTTCTGTTGCTGTTTCTTCTTTAGTTTCTTCTGTAGTTGCTTCTGTAGTTGCTTCTTTAGTAGTATCTGTTGTTTTCTCTTCATCTTTACTACCGCATCCTGCAAATAATGCTACTACCATCACTAATGTAAGAAGTAATGATAAAAGTTTTGTAAATTTTTTCATGTTGTTCCTCCCTTGTATCTATTATAATATGTTACACTACATAATTAAAAAGTGCATGCGTTTGCAAAGATAAACATTACCGTCTAAAAATCGAAACACGTGCACTTCTTTAGTCATATTATACCATTTGTTAGTTTTATGTCAATACTTTTTATTCATATTAAACAATTTTGTCTGATTGTATAACGAATATACAACATTAAGACTGAATTTATGCGTTTTTTATTTTTTTTTGGTTAGATTTATTCAATAGCACTTTATTTCCCCATTCAAATTAGAGCATACCTACTAAATATGACACTTGTATATTTTTTTATACAACTCATTTAAATCCTTTGAATTTTCTAGTTTTGATAATAAAAAAGAACGTACACTCAATTAATTGTACGTTCTTTTTGTTTACTAATATGTATTATTTATTCATGTCAGCTTTTATATATCACTTCAACTAAATCAACTTAACTTAACTGAACTTAACTTTTGACACCTTATTCATTTATAAAGATTTCGTTTATCCAATACTATTTTGTTGTGTATTGCTGTTGCTGCTTTTTTACCTGCTCCCATCGCTAGTATAACGGTGGCAGCTCCAGTAACTGCGTCTCCTCCAGCATAAACATTCTGCATTGTCGTTTCCATCGAATCTTCATTAACAAGAATGCAACCTCTTCGATTAATATCTAGCTCTTTTGTTGTCTTCGTAAGTAATGGATTTGGCGTTTGGCCAATTGCAATAATGACTGTATCAACATCCATCATGTATTCACTGCCTGCAATAGGAACAGGACTACGTCTACCCGATTCATCCGGTTCACCCAGTTCCATCTTAATAAGCTCTAATTGTTTAACCAGTGAACCTTCACCCATTATTCTTAAAGGATTCATAAGCAGGTTGAATTGGATACCTTCCTCAATTGCATGATGAACTTCTTCTACTCTTGCCGGCAACTCTTCCATACCTCTTCTATAAACAATAAATACTTCTTTAGCTCCTAGTCGTTTAGCCGTCCTTGCTGCGTCCATTGCAACATTTCCGCCACCAACAACTACGACACGCTCGCCAAGGCGAACAGGTGTATGGTTATTAGGAAAATCATAGGCTTTCATTAAGTTTACTCTTGTTAAGAACTCATTTGAAGAATAAACGCCGTTTAGGTTTTCACCTGGTATATCCATAAACTTGGGAAGGCCTGCTCCGCTTCCAATAAAAACAGCTTTGAAACCATCGTCAAACAAATCACTAATATCAAGCGACTTACCAATGACAACATTTTTTTCTATATGAACACCCAAGTCAAGAACACGATTTATTTCCTCTTGAACCAATGCCTTCGGGAGTCTGAATTCAGGGATTCCATACATAAGAACACCACCTAGTTCATGAAGTGCTTCAAACATTGTAACTTTATAACCCAGTTTGGCAAGGTCTGATGCACAGGATAAACTTGCAGGTCCACTACCTACTACTGCGACTTGTTCATCTCGAGTTACAATATTATAAACAGGTTTTTCTATATTATGAAGGTACCAATCAGCTACAAAACGTTCAAGTCTTCCGACTGCGACCGGTTCGCCTTTGATTCCACGAACACATCGACCTTCACATTGGTTCTCTTGAGGACATACCCGACCACATACTGCAGGCAAGCCATTATCATTGGTAATGATTTCATAAGCTTCTTCAATATCACCTGCTTTTATAGCATTAATGAATTCTGGAATCTGAACATTTACAGGACAACCCTTTTTACATGGCTGATGTTTACAATCAATGCATCTTGAAGCTTCTTCGATAGCTTCTTCAAGTGAATACCCTAAGGCTACTTCCTGAAAGTTCTTATTACGAATCTGTGGATCCAGTTCTTTCATTTTAACTTTTTCTAAACTCATATTAGTCATTATTTGCACCTTCTAACTGACAAATGTGTTTTTCTTGCTCTTTATAATAATTCTGACGCAACATTGCTTCATCAAAATCAACTAATAAACCATCAAAATCCGGTCCGTCAACACAGGCGAATTTTGTTTCATCACCAACCGTTACACGACAACCGCCACACATGCCTGTTCCATCTATCATCACTGGATTCAGTGACACTCCAGTTGGAATGTTTAAAGGTTTAGTTACAGCAACAACAGCTTTCATCATGATCATAGGACCAATTGTGATGACCTCATCGTATTCTTCGCCTTGTTCCAATAATTGATTTAATACATCCGTCACAAATCCTTTATGTCCAATCGAACCATCGTTTGTAGCATAATAAACATTATTACAAAACTCTGAAAATTCTTCACCCAAGATGACTAATTCTTTTTCACGGCCACCAATGATAACATCAACCTCAGTACCACTTTTTGCGAGTTCTTTTAGTTGAGGATATAAAGGTGCTGCTCCGACGCCTCCGGCAATACCTAAAACACGTTTATGATTACCTAAGTGAGTTGGGCGACCTAATGGTCCTACGAAATCCAATAAATAGTCCCCTGCATTTTTAGTTGCTAATAATTGAGTTGTAAAACCTAAAACTTGGAACACAATTGTCACAGTTTTAGCTACTCGATCGTAATCCATAATCGTAAGCGGAATTCTTTCTCCGCTTTCATCAATTCTAAGAATAATGAACTGACCTGGTTCACATTTTCTTGCTACAAAAGGTGCTTCTATAACCATTTGCTGTACTACTGAATTCAATATTTTCTTTTCAACGATTTTATACATTAGATGGGCCCTTCCCTTTGGTTATTTGTCAATTTAACTTAATGCATTATAACAAACATTCACAACAAGTACAACCACTACCTTCTATAAATAATCGTCAACAGTATCATAACTAATGCTATGATTATCCCGATAGGTATGCATCGCTTTAATGTATTCTTTAACTGTGTCTAAACATGTAAAGTTTGGTATGTTCAAATGTTCTGATAAGCTTCTAAGCTTAAATCCATTTCTAGTTACATCTTTTCCTTTAGTCGGAATATTTATCGACATGACTATTTCACCCTTTTTCATCATGCTCTCAATTTTAGAAAGTTCACTAATATCAACATCACTGGATTGAAGATTCTTAAGTTTCAAAAAATGATGTGTCCCACGTGACGCAAGAACCTCAAATCCCAACTCAAGAAGTTGCTCTACGAATGTACATACTTCATCTTTTGCTTTATCTGCAATAGTAACAAGCACCTTCCCGCTCGATGGGAAACTAAATCCTGCTCCTAAAAAGGCTTTTAGCATTGCTTTACTGTAGTCAGTATCAATCCCCAACACTTCTCCTGTTGATTTCATTTCTGGAGTCAATGCGGCATCAACATCATCTAATTTAACGAAAGAGAATACCGGAGCTTTTACCGCAATCAGATTTGTCGAAGGTTTCAAGCCGATTCCATAGTCTAGATCTTTTAGTTTTTCACCAAGAATGACTTCCATCGCTATTTTCACCATAGGTACTTTTGTTACTTTGCTAAGTATTGGCACAGTACGGGATGCTCGCGGATTCACTTCTATGATATAAACCAAATCATTTCTAACAACAAACTGAATATTCACAAGTCCACTTACTTGAAGAGCTATGGATATTTTCTTAGTATATTCAAGCACTGTTTCAATCACTCGATCAGATAAATTTTGTGGCGGATACACACAGAAGCTATCCCCTGAATGAACACCGGTACGTTCAATATGTTCCATGATTCCAGGAACTAATATATCTTCTCTATCGCATATTGCATCAACTTCAACTTCTGTTCCTTCGATATATTCATCCACTAGAATCGGATGATCCGTTGACAAACTTGTTGCTTCTTTGATATAACTCGTAAGTTCAGTATCGTTATAAACAATCATCATTGCTCGACCACCAATAACATATGAAGGTCTGACAAGTACCGGATAACCTATTTCAGCAGCAGCAGTAATGGCTTCTTCTATATTAACAACTGCAAATCCTTTTGGTTGAGGAATATTCAATTCACGCAACAAACGTTCGAAACGTTTACGATTCTCAGCAACATCTATGGCTTCCACTGATGTACCAAGAATTTGCACGCCTTTCGCCTGTAGTTTAGGTGCAAGATTGATAGCCGTTTGTCCTCCGAATTGAACAATGACTCCTTTAGGCATTTCTTTACGAATAACGTTATAAACATCTTCAATGAAGAGTGGTTCAAAATAAAGTTTATCAGAAATATCAAAATCAGTACTTACCGTTTCAGGATTATTGTTGATGATTATAGATTCATACCCAAGTTCATGGATTGCCCATACGGCATGAACTGAACAATAGTCAAATTCGATACCTTGCCCAATTCGAATGGGTCCCGAACCAATAACAATGATTTTTTCACCTTTACTTATAACATTTTCATTTTCTTGTTCATATGTCGAATAATAATAGGGTGTGTAGGATTCAAATTCAGCTGCGCAGGTATCCACCATTTTATAAACAGGGTACATACCATGCGCTCGTCTTATTGCATCAACTATTTCATACTCAAGTCCGGATAATTCAATGATTTCAGTATCGGTAAAGCCCATTTTTTCTGCACTTTGCAATAATTCACCCGTCATTGTTTCATTTGATAATTTAAATTCAACATTTATTATATTCTGAATTTTATCTAGGAACCAAGGATCTATATTGGTAAGTTCATTGACATAGTCGACACCATAGCCTCTTCGAAGTGCTTCTGCAATGACAAAAATCCTTTGATCATCCGCTTCGACTAGATTTTTACGAATAAGTTCTTTATCCCAGCTTGCCATATATTGTTTACGCAGTCCTGTTTCTTTACCTTCAAGTGAAACAACCGCTTTCAGTAACGATGATTCGAAGGTACGATCAATCGCCATAACTTCCCCTGTTGCTTTCATTTGCGTACCTAAACGTCGATTTGCATAATCAAATTTATCAAAAGGCCATTTAGGGATTTTTGTAACAATATAATCCAGCGCAGGTTCAAAAGAAGCTTTCGTTTTCTTTGTTACTGTATTTGATATTTCGTGAAGATGAAGTCCCACTGCAATTTTCGCTGCAATCTTAGCTATTGGATACCCTGCCGCTTTGGATGCAAGGGCTGAAGACCGACTAACTCTTGGGTTAACTTCTATGATAATATATTCTTTGCTTTTGGGATTAAGAGCTAACTGGACATTGCAACCACCTTCGATTTTGAGGGCGCGTATAATTTTAATGCTCGCTTCTCTAAGCATATGATATTCATTATCTGTCAACGTTTGAGATGGCGCAACGACAATGCTATCTCCCGTATGAATTCCAACCGGGTCAAAGTTTTCCATATTACAAATAATGATACAAGTATCATTTTTGTCGCGCATAACTTCATATTCAATTTCTTTCCAACCAGCAACAGATTGCTCTATCAAAACTTGATCGATTCGACTATGCAATAACCCGGTATGAAGAACTTCTTCCAATTCCTCTATATTGTTTGCGATCCCGCCACCTAGACCCCCCATTGTATATGCCGGTCTTACAATGATTGGAAATCCAATTTCATATGAAAAGGCAAGTCCTTCTTCTATCGTACTTACAATACCGCTTTTAGGTATAGGTTCTCCGATTTCAATCATTAAATTCTTAAATTCTTCACGGTCTTCTGCTTGTTTAATAGCTTCAAGTTTTGTTCCAAGAAGTCTTACATTATATTTGTCGAGCACTCCAGCTTCTGTTAATTCTACTGCCATATTCAGACCCGTTTGTCCACCCAGTGTAGGCAACAATCCATCGGGTCTTTCTTTGGCAATAATATATTCTAAACTTTCAACTGTTAAAGGTTGTATATACACTTTATCAGCGATATTATCATCTGTCATAATCGTCGCAGGATTTGAATTAACCAGAACAACCTCGATACCTTCTTCTTGCAAAGATTTACAAGCTTGCGTTCCAGCATAATCAAATTCTGCTGCTTGTCCAATGATGATTGGACCTGAACCGATTACCATAACTTTTTTAATACTTATATCTAACGGCATTAAGAATCATTCCTTTCCAACTTATTAATCCATTCACTAAAAATAACTGTTGCATCTGTATGTCCAGGCCCTTCTTCAGGATGAAATTGCACGGAAACCATATCATGAACTCGAGAGGAAATTCCTTCAACTGTTTCATCATTTACATTTAGATGGGTCAGTTCCATTTCTTCTGTTATCGAATCTATCTCGACTCCATAGCCGTGATTTTGAGCTGTCATAAATACTTTGTTTGTTTTTAGATTGATAACCGGATGGTTACTTCCACGATGTCCAAATTTCAATTTGTAAGTATTGGCTCCTAAACTCAAAGCCAGGATTTGATGGCCTAAACATATGCCGAATAATGGCACTTCACCTTTTAATTGATTCGCCAATTTGATTGCATCGACACACTCTTTAGGATCCCCTGGGCCATTTGAAAACAAGATTCCATCATGGTTTCTTGCTTCTATTTCATCATACCCGACATTATGAGGATATATTGTCACATCAACATTTCTTTTTAGCAGTTGTTTGACGATCCCTGTTTTTAAACCCAGATCGACAATGCCAATACTTATTGATGCTGACGATTTATCCTTTTGACCATCTTCACTTTCGTTTGGAGCATGATCAACATTATTCATGTCCGCTTTTATCTCTTTTTTATGTTGAATCGATACTTTCTTAACTATATCCTTTGGAAAAACATATTGTTTCAATTGTTCTTCCAGCTCACTAATGCTTAATGACTCATCGGATGTGATAACACAATTCATTGCGCCTAAGTTTCTGATTTTTTTCGTTAGCATTCGCGTATCCACATCATAAACACCAACTATATTATTCTCGATTAAATAAGCATCCAAAGTTTTCGTTAGTTGCCAATGATTCGGCTTTGTTGAATATTCTTTAACTATAAAACCAGAAACTTTAACACTGTCTGACTCAACATCGACTTCATTAATACCGTAATTACCTATAAGAGGATAAGTCATTGTAACAACTTGCCCCGCATAAGACGGGTCCGTTAATATTTCTTGATATCCAGTCATTCCAGTATTAAAAACAATTTCACCAAAGGACGTCCCAATGTGACCGAATCCTTTGCCTTTAACAAAAGTGCCATCTGCAAGCAGGATTCTAGCTTCCATTACAGCACCTCCTTCAGAATTCCAATCATGTCATCAATATGTTTTTTTTGAATTGTAAACGGTGGAACAAAACGTACAACATCAGTTCCCGCACCGACTAACAAGAGGTTTTTCTCATATGCTCTTGCTGTTAATTCTTTCGGTGGATATGTAAGTGATATCCCTTGAATCAAACCAATTCCCTTGACTTCTTTAATACAAGCAAAAGAATTCTTAAGTTCCAATAATTGAGTTTTTAGATAATCACCCATTTCTTTGATATGGGCTAACATGTCCTCACTCAAGACTTCATCCATTACAACATTGACGGCTGAACACACCAATGGATTCCCACCATATGTTGACGCGTGATCACCCGGATTAAAACCACAGGCAACTTCATTGGTTGCTAGCATCGCTCCGACAGGAACACCTGCTCCTAACCCCTTTGCAAGGGCAATAATATCTGGTTTAACATCATAAATCATATAACCGCATGGAAATCCTGTACGACCGATACCTGTTTGAACTTCATCAAAAATCAAGACAATATCTTTGTCAACGCATAACTGTTTGACTTGTGTTAAGAATTCCTTTTCCGCCATGACAATGCCACCCTCACCTTGAATCACTTCAAGCAATATTGCACAAGTGGCATCTGAAACCAACGCTTTAACAGATTCAAAATCATTATACTGTGCATAGTGGATACCTGGCAGCAGAGGATCTAATCCTTTTTGATATTTAGTTTGTCCGGTTACACTAATTGCCCCCATCGTTCTACCATGAAAAGAATTTTTCATAGTGATTATTTCATTTGCCTTGTCATAACCTTTATGTTTGGCATATTTTCTAGCGAGTTTAATCGCAGCCTCAACTGCTTCTGCTCCCGAATTGCAAAAAAACACTTTATCGAGACCTATGTGCTTAACGAGTTTATTCGCAGCTTTCAGTTCCGTATCCGTATAATATAAATTCGATACATGAATCAACTGATCTATTTGATTTTTAAGAGCCGTTTTAAGTGTTTCATTGCTATACCCAAGACCATTCACGGCTATTCCAGCTACAAAGTCCAGGTATTTATTACCTTCAGAATCATATAAATAGACATCTTCTCCATGAGTAAAAACATTAGGTAACTGGGCATATGTATTCATGATAACATTTTTATTCAAATCATCATTTTTATTCATCTAAGTCCTCCTTCTTCTTATCTAAGTTTTTACCAAACATAGTTCCGACTCCACTTTTTGTAAAAATCTCAAGAAGAAGACTATGTTCAACGCGTCCATCCAATATATGGACATTCTTAACCCCTTTATCAATCCCTTCAACGCAACACATGACTTTGGGGATCATTCCTCCTGAAAGAATTCCTTTATCAATGTAACTATCCACTTCATCAACATCAATTATTGATATGAGAGATTTACTGTTTTTAACATCCTTTAGCACACCTTCAACATCTGTCAAGAATATTAACTTTTCCGCATCTAGAGCACCAGCAATTGCTGAAGCTGCATAATCTGCATTTATGTTATATGTTTGACCCGTATCATCTGTACCGATTGGCGCAATAACCGGAATAAAATCATTTTCAATGAGAGATTTAATAAGCGTCGTATCAACCTTTGTAATTTCTCCTACAAATCCGATATCTTTGTCTTTGGTCATTTTCTTATTTACTTTAAGCGTTTTACCATCTTTACCTGAAATTCCAACCGCACTAATATCATGGTTTTGGATTAGTTGTACAATGTCCTTATTCACTTTGCCTGATAAAACCATTTCAACAACATCTACGGTTTCTTTGGATGTTACTCGCAGACCGTTGTGAAACTCAGAATCAATACCCATTAAAGCTAGCGTTTTGGATATCTCTTTACCACCACCATGAACAATGACTGGTTTGAAACCGACGAGTTTCATCAAAACAATATCTTCAATAACTGTTTCTTTTACTTTTTCATCCGTCATTGCTGCTCCGCCATATTTAATAACAACTATTTTTCCATTAAACTTTTTTATATAGGGTAGCGCCTCGACAAGGATTTTTGCTTTTTCAATATATTTTTCCATGATATCCCACTTTCTACTTTTAACCGTATCTGAATTTGTGCTCAATACTAATGTGTTATGTTCTGTAATCTCCGTTGATCTTCACATAGTCATAACTCAAGTCACAACCCCAACCTTTAGCACTTTCAGTTCCTTGATGGCAAACTACACTCACTTTTATTTCTTTCTCAGATAATATTGCCAAAGCATATTCCTCATCGAACAATACAGGTTGACCTTTACGCAAAAGTTCAATTTCTCCTGCATCACTGATGTATTTAACATCGACTTTATTCGGATCAAACATTGCACCTGAGTATCCAAGTGCACAAAGAATACGTCCCCAGTTAGCATCTTCACCAAAAAATGCAGTTTTCACAAGGTTTGAAGTAATAACTGCATGTACCATTTTTCTAGCTTCTTCTTTAGAAGACATATCACTGACAACAACTTCAATGAATTTTGTAGCACCTTCACCATCTTTAACGATAAGTGTTGCAAGCTCTTCATTGATTGCGTAAAAAGCCTCTTTAAAATCATCATAAGCTTTGCTGCCTTTTACTATAGAAGGACATCCACTTTCACCATTAGCCAAAACCAATACCATATCATTGGTAGATGTATCGCCATCAACACTGATCATATTATACGTATCATTAATGACTTCTTTCAGTAATTCATTGAGCAATTCGCTATCAATCGATGCATCTGTTGTAATAAAAGATAACATAGTTCCCATATTAGGGTGAATCATACCTGATCCTTTTGCCATACCTGCAATAATAACTTCACAATCGTTAATTTTCAGCTTAAGAGATTTGACCTTTGGAAACTTATCCGTAGTCATTATTGCTTCCGCTGCGTTTTTACCACAGTTTTCATCTGAATCCTTTTCTTCGACTATTTTTCGAATACCTGTTCTAATCGTTTCCATTGGCAGAACCACACCAATAACACCTGTTGAAGCAACCAGAATTTCATCCGGACTGACATTTATATTTTTAGCTAATTCATTAGCCATATCTTTTGTATCACTATACCCTTGTTCTCCGGTACATGCATTTGCATTTCCACTATTAATAATAATGCCTTTTATTCGATTTCCGTTAGCCAATAATTGCTGATTCCAAATAACGGGAGCTGCTTTTACGATATTCTTAGTGAATACACCAGCATATGAACATGAAGATTCAGACGTAATCATTGCTAAATCTTTTCTTTTTCTTTTCACTCCTGCGTGTATCCCAGCACAACGAAATCCTTTTGGTGCATTTATACCTTGTGACATCCATTCCATATAAGTCACTCCTTTTAACATTTTTTATTATTATACATTTTAATTCATAATTATGCAATAGTAAATATTGATTTTTTACATTTAGTGAATCCTTTTATCAACTTTATATTCTTTGACCTTCCCTTTTTTTATGATACAATAGTACTGAATAATGAATTATAAATACTAAGAATCGAGGAAAATCATGACAGGATATTTGCAGTCTCTAACCTTTGACTATGCAACGTTTATAATACTAAACCTAATCTTATCAACGATCGTTATTCTACTTGAAAGGAAGAATCCTACAGGTGCATTAGCTTGGTTGTTTTTCCTAAATCTTTTTCCTGGTTTTGGATTTTTCTTCTATATATTATTAGCACAGAATATTTCTAAACGCAAAATATTTATTTATACACAAGAAGAAGCTAAACTATATCAAAATTTTCTTAAAGAACAGCGTCGTTCCATTAAATCAGGTGAATTTGTTTTTAACGAAGAAAACACTGAAAAACATAAAGATATGATATTATTTCACAACAAGTTATCAGGTTCTATTTTTTCTCAGAATAATGAAATATCCATCTTTACAGATGGCAACAAAAAGTTCGAAGCATTGTTTAAAGATATTAATGAAGCGACACACCACATACATCTATTATACTACATTGTTAAACATGATGACTTAGGAGATCGATTTTTGGATCTCATTGAAGCAAAAGCCAAAGAAGGTATAGAAGTCAGATTGCTGGTTGATCATATTGGGAGCCGCTCGATTCAAAAAAAACGTATCAAGCAACTCAAAAAATCCGGAGTTTACTTCGCATTTTTTTTCCCTTCAATGTTCAAATACTTCAATCTTAAAGGTAACTACCGCAATCATAGAAAGATAGCAATTATTGACGGAAGCATTGGTTATATTGGTGGTTATAACATCGGTGATGAGTATATCGGTTTATCTAAGAAGTTTGGGTATTGGCGTGACACACATTTAAGAATCATTGGAGACAGCGTTTTTTCACTGCAATTACGATTTATCCTTGATTGGAGAAATGCCTCTAATATGAATCTCCCTATGACCTCTTCATACTTGAGAAACCATACAACTGATTCTGTTGGATCGGTTCAAATAGTCGATTCTGGTCCGGATAATATCAACGAACAGATTAAACAAGGATACCTTCAGATCATCCATCAAGCCAAGGATTATTTGTATATTCAATCCCCCTATTTCATTCCCGACGAGAGTATCATTGAGGGCCTCAAAATTGCAGCCGCCAAAGGTGTTGATGTTCGAATCATGATACCAAACAAACCCGATCACGTATTTGTCTATTGGGCTACCTATTCATACTGTGGTGAGCTCCTACCTTACGGTGTTCGAATATATACTTACGAAAATGGATTTCTTCATTCCAAAACCATTGTAAGCGATGACAGCATTAGTTCAGTCGGGACCTGTAACTTTGATATTCGCAGCTTTAAGCTCAACTTTGAAATAAATGCCTTTATATATAACGTTCACGAAAGCACAATGCTTCGCAATATTTTTGAAAGCGATATTAATCACTGCCGAGAATTATCCCTTCGTCGTTATAACAACCGTTCACTTATTATTAAAGGAAAAGAAGCTATTTCTCGTTTATTTTCACCAGTACTTTAATAAATATACAATTTTTTTTATATATATTCACCAATATTCACTTTCTTCCGTTTTCCCCTTGCATGATTATAACTAATAATGTATAATTAGTCATAAATAACGAATACAATGATTTGTATATATAGGAGGAATAATTATGAAAAAGAAAGTTGTTTTAGCATATTCTGGAGGACTTGATACAACAGTTATCATTCCATGGCTTAAAGAAAATTACGATTATGAAGTTATTGCCGTTTGCATCGATGTAGGACAAGGTAAAGAATTGGATGGTCTTGAAGAAAGAGCATTGAGTACAGGTGCATCAAAGTTATATATTGAACATGTTGTTGATGAATTTGTCGATGAGTATGTTATCCCTACCGTAAAAGCAAATGCAATCTATGAGAATAAATATCTATTGGGAACATCCATGGCTCGACCAATCATGGGGAAACGTCTTGCTGAAATAGCACTTGCTGAAGGCGCCGAAGCAATTTGTCATGGTGCTACAGGAAAGGGCAATGATCAAGTTCGATTCGAATTAGCTATAAAGGCATATGCTCCACATATAAAGATAATCGCACCATGGCGTATATGGGATATTAAATCTCGTGAAGATGCTTGGGCTTACCTTGAAGAACGAAACATAGAAGCTCCAATGAAGAAAAAGGATTCTTATTCACGTGATCGTAACCTATGGCACTTAAGTCATGAAGGTTTAGATCTTGAAGATCCTACAAACGTTCCTGATTTAGATTATTTGCTTCAAATGGGTGTGACCCCGGAAAAAGCTCCAGACAAACCGACGTATGTGACACTTGATTTTGTCGAAGGTATTCCTACTAAGCTTGACGGCGTAGAAATGAAAGCTTCTAAACTGATTGAAGAACTTAATACTATTGGTGGCGCTAATGGTATTGGTATTATTGATATCGTAGAAAACCGTTTAGTTGGTATGAAATCTCGTGGAGTTTATGAAACGCCAGGTGGTAGCATTCTATATTATGCTCACAACGAATTAGAATATTTATGTTTAGATAAACAAACTCAAGCTTATAAAAGCCAACTTGCAATTAAGTTCGCTGAATTAGTCTATTCAGGCGAATGGTATACGCCACTTCGTGAAGCTTTATCCGCTTTTGTTGATTCAACTCAGAAAACTGTCACTGGACAAGTCAAGCTCAAATTATATAAAGGTAATATCACTCCAGCTGGTGTAACTAGTAAATATTCTTTATATAACGAAGATCTTGCCAGTTTCACTACCGGAGAGTTATATGATCATCACGATGCTGAAGGCTTCATTAATCTATTCGGTTTACCTATCAAGGTACGTGCATTGATGAAAGAAATGCATGCTGATAATGAAAATTTATAGAAAACAGGTGATATAAATGAAATTATGGGGCGGACGCTTTTCAAAAAACACTGAATTTATTGTAGATGATTTCAACTCATCTATACGATTTGATCAACGACTCTATAAAGAAGATATTGAAGGCAGTATTGCGCATGTGACAATGTTGGCCAAACAAAGCATTATAACTTCTAGCGAAGGCGAATCAATTGTTGAGGGCCTTAAAGCCCTTCAGATTGATATAGAAAACAATTTAATCGAATTTGATATTAGCGCTGAAGATATTCATATGAATATTGAGTCTCTGCTTATTTCAAGAATTGGCGATGTTGCCAAAAAAATGCATACCGGTCGTTCTCGTAACGACCAAGTTGCTCTCGATATGCGTTTATACATTAAAAAGGAAATCAAGACGATTGACCAACATTTATTTGACTTGCTTGAGACATTGCTTCAATTAAGCAGCAGCCATACCGAAACAATTATGCCGGGGTATACTCATTTACAAAAGGCTCAACCAACTACCTTCGCGCATCATATGATGGCCTATTTTGAAATGTTCAAGCGTGATCGAGACCGTTTAGATGCAACCTATAGCAGAATGAACCAATGCCCTCTCGGGGCAGGCGCCTTTGCTACCACCACCTATGACCTGGATCGTCAATTGACCAGTGATTTATTGGGATTTGATTCATACTGTTTGAATAGTATGGACGCCGTTAGTGATCGTGACTTTTTAATTGATTTACTTCAGAATATCTCCGTAATTATGATGCATTTATCTAGATTCTCAGAAGAGATTATTCTTTGGTGTTCACATGAATTTAAATTCATTGAATTAGATGATGCTTACAGCACTGGAAGTAGCATCATGCCTCAAAAGAAAAATCCGGATATCGCAGAATTGATTCGTGGTAAAACCGGTCGCGTTTATGGTAATCTCATTTCATTATTAACAACCATGAAAGGTCTTCCACTTGCTTACAATAAAGATATGCAAGAAGATAAGGAAGTGACATTTGACTCTATTGACACTATTAATATGTGTCTCCCGATTTTCACAAAAATGATTGCTACAATGACTGTGAATAAGAAAATCATGAAAGCCGGCGCTGATGGTGGTTTCACCAATGCAACAGATGCAGCCGATTACCTTGTCAAAAAAGGTTTAGCCTTTAGAGATGCTCATGAAGTCATTGGAAAACTTGTTCTCTATTGTATTAACAACAACACAAATCTAAGCGAATTAACATTGGAACAATACAAGAATTTATCTCCAATATTCGAAGATGATATCTTTGATGCAATCTCACTTGATACTTGCGTCAGCAAACGTCAAGTCATTGGTGGGCCTGCCAAAGAAATGATGGAGAAGGTCATCCAGATAAATAAGGACTACTTAAAGACTACTGCACAATAACCGAATTATATAAACTCAATCTCAACAAATAAAGAGTAAACATTAGCGCGTAGTAAATACAGATTATTTTCTCTGTGTCTACTACGCGCTTTGCAGTTTACTCTTTTTAGCTTTAACTTTAATAATTCAAATTTTCAATTATAGTTTGGAACAAAAATTTCTTTAGCATAGAACGTGATGTTTCTATACATTTTGTTAAAATAGCAGGACTTCCCTGGTAAATAAAAAGTCGTTTATTCAGGGACAAATTTCAACATACATGTTGCAAGTGGTGGAACCTTAATATCAAGAGCATATGGTTTCATATCCCACTCAATGTCATGAGAATGAAGCGGCTCTGGGTTTATCACTCCACTACCACCATATATCAAGTTGTCTGAGTTAATCAGTTCAACATATTTACCAGCTCTTGGAACGCCAATACGATGCATTGTTCTAGGTACTGGTGTGTAGTTGCTGATAATAATAACTAAATCGTCAGGGTTCTTGCCTTTACGTGCAAAGGCTACCATACTTTCTTCGGCATCATTGCAATTGATCCATTCAAAACCAGCTGGAGTAAAGTCATCTTCCCAAAGAGCAGCTTCAGCTCTATAAATGTGATTAAGATCTGCAACATACTTTTGCATTTGCTGATGTTTCTCAAATTCAAGTAAATGCCAGTCCAAACTCTTGTCCTCTGCCCACTCATCAAACTGAGCAAATTCTCCGCCCATGAATAATAACTTTTTACCTGGATGCGCGTACATAAACCCATAAGCACATCGTAAATTTGAAAATTTTTGCCAATAGTCTCCAGGCATTTTATCAATCATAGAACCTTTACCATGAACGACTTCATCATGAGAAAAAACTAATACAAAGTTTTCAGTAAATGCATAAATCAAGCTGAATGTTAAATCATTATGATGAAATTGTTTATGAATAGATTCTTTAGATATATATCTTGTAAAATCATTCATCCAACCCATGTTCCATTTAAGACCAAAGCCTAAACCACCGTAATTAGCTGGTCTTGATACTCCTGGCCATGCAGTTGACTCTTCTGCAATCAAAAGTGTCTGGGGATTTCTCTTATATAGAATCGAATTCAAATGTTTGAAGAATTCAACAGCTTCCATGTTTTCACGTCCACCATGTGGATTAGGAATCCATTCACCATGTTCTTTACCATAATCCAGATACAACATTGAAGCAACTGCATCAACTCTTAAACCATCAATGTGAAATTTTTCAATCCAAAATATCGCATTTGCTATCAAAAAGTTTTTAACTTCATTACGTCCATAATTATAAATCAAGGTTCCCCATTGAGGATGTTCACCTTGCTTAGAATCTTCATGTTCATAAAGAGCCGTCCCATCAAATCGGATAAGACCATGACTATCTTTAGGAAAATGAGCAGGTACCCAGTCAACAATAATCCCAATATCGTTTTGATGACAGTAATCAACAAAGTACATAAAGTCATCCGGTGTTCCAAATCGGGATGTAGGAGCAAAATAACCAGTGACTTGATATCCCCATGATCCATCAAATGGATGTTCAGCAACAGGCATGAGCTCAATGTGTGTATAACCCATCATTAATATATAATCAACTAATTCATGAGCTAATTCACGATAATTAATAAAACCTGTTTCAGAATCATTACGTTTCCAAGACCCTAAATGAACCTCATATATAGATATCGGTTGATTTAATATATCTTTTTTACTTTGTTCTTCCTTCCAAACACTATCGCCCCATGTAAAACGATTCACATCCCATACAACAGATGCAGTATTAGGTCTTAGCTCAGAATAGGATGCATATGGATCTGATTTTTCAATTATCCTGCCATCACTCGTTTTGATTTCAAACTTATATCTTTCATTTTCATTAAGCCCCGGTACAAACAACTCATATATACCTGAACTAAGTACAGAACGCATCGGTAAGAGTCGTCCATCCCATCCACAAAAATCTCCTATTACACTTACTCTGCTTGCATTAGGAGCCCAAACAGCAAATAATACGCCTTCAATGCCATCTATTTCCATCAGATGAGCACCTAATTTTTCATAGACTTCATAATGTGTTCCTTGAGAAAAAAGATGACAGTCAAATTCAGTAATGACTGGTTCAAAGCTATATGGATCGTAACCTTCCCATACATGCCCTTCAAAATTCTTATATGCAATTTTATAACGTATCGGTTTCTCTAATTGAATTGTATAAACTCCTGATTCATCAATTTCTACCATTTTCATATTTTCATTCGTATCTAAGTTTTCTATCTTAATAGATTTTGCATAAGGTTGATAGATATTGATATACGCACTTCCATCAGGAAGTGTATGTTGTCCTAAAAAATGATGCGGATCTTTATGATCCGAGTTTACAATCGTATTTAATTCATCTTTATTAATATATTGTTGCATAAAACCCCACCAATCTTTTTATGATACTTTATATTTTACATGTAAAAACTGAAATAATCAAGCTTTTCACAATCTATTGTCAAAAGCTAAGAAGTTAGTTATAAATAAGATGTCGAGGTCTTGACGAGGTACTTTTCTTTCAAACAAAAAAGAACTCTAAACTAAATATAATCTAGTCTAAAGCTCTTCTTGTTTATATTCTTAAGGTGTAACAACCGCAGGTTCTTGCTCAACTTCATATCCGTCAAGCAGATCAAATATCGCATTATCACCATCTAAGAAAATAGTTGTGTCTTTTACATTTTTATAGATTTCCATACGTGTAATAAATTGATAAAAAGATAAATCCTTTTGAAGCGATTCTTGATAAATCTTAATTGCTTCCGCATCAGCTGCAGCTTTAATTATCGCTGCTTCTTCAACTGCCTTTGAAACAATTTCAGTTCTTTGGCGGTCTGTTACCGCTTGAGCTTGAATATATTCCGAATCACCTTCAGCAATTAATTTCTCTGAGTCTTTTTCAATTTCTTTTGCCATTTTTTCTTCTATGTTTGTGATGTTTGATTCAGGGAAACTCTTACGATTAATCCCGATATCAGAAACATATAGACCATATTTTTCAACTAATTGAGCATTTAGATCTTCTTGCTTAGAAAACAACAAGTCTTCTAACGTATTCTGATAAAAGAACTCATTAAACTCAAGCGTATTTGCTGAGTTGATTACCGTTTTGTAAACACGATCATCCATCGTTTTATTAGCTTTAGAAATTGATCCTACCGCCTTTTTGTAGACTACTGGGTCGATAATACGAAATTGTGCATACATTTGAATAACTATACGTCTCTCATCCTTCGTATTGATCAGTGGTTGTTCTGAAGTATAAGTCAAATATTTAGCTGTATACTTTTCAACACTATTTATGAAAGGTATCTTAAAATGTAATCCTTTTTCCGTAATAATCTTTATATCTTTGTTATTATCAAGTTCTAAGTTATTAGCAACGATTGGTTCATCCAACGGAGAAACAACAACTGAAACCATCTTACCAAATGCTTTCACTACAGCCACTTCATCTTCATAAACAATGTACATGGAATTGCTTAACACTATAAGAGCAATGAATGTTATGACACCAAGGGTTATACCCGTATATTTTTTCATAATTATTCCTCCTTCCTAATTCACTATATCTTCTTTGATTGCATTATCATCAAAGTTATAGAATTTATATATCTCTCCTGATTTTGTTCCGTCAACAACAATTTTGTTGTTTTTAAGGAACTCTGTCATTGCATCAATATAAAAGTTTTCTTTAAGAACATTCTTGTTATTTAAATATTCTTGATATAAAGCATTAAAAGAAGCAACTGCTGCTTTAGCATTAGCAACTGTTTCAAATTGATATGCATTCGCATTCTCAACAAGCCTTGTTGCTTCTGCATTTGCTTGAGGAATTACAGTATTATTGTATTTCTCAGCGTCTTCTTTTTTACCATTTTTGTATTGGTTCGCATTTTCCTTTTGTTGGTAAGCATTTTCAACACTTTCAAGGAACTGAACGTTTTGTGTTGCTACAAGAATGATTTCAAGTCCTGATTCATAATCATCCATTTTTTGTTGTAACTCCGGTAGTACCAACTCATCAATTCTAGCTTTTTGTGTCTTTGCTTCATCCAATGATAAGGACTGAACACTTGTTCTAACTGAATCTTCAAGTGCTAATCTTAGCGTACCTTCAACATCATCCACTTTGAATAAATAATCAACCGGATTTGACACCCTATATTGAATGATTAATTCAATCAAACCAATGGATGCATTGTTGTTAGCACCATCAACGATAACGGCAGATTCAATAGGTACTTCTACATATTCTGCTTCGTTTGTTGTTGAACCGGCTACTCCTGTTCGATATCCGTATTCCATACTGTAAATAGAACTTACATCAACTTTTTCAACAGTATCCATAAATGGCACTTTGAAATTAAGTCCTGGTGTAGTCACTACAGCATGTTCCTTTCCAAATCTAAGTACAACTCCATTTTCTTTATCTTGTAACAGATAAAAACTATTAAGAGCACCAAATACTAAAATTAGAATAAAAATAACAGCTGGAACAATACGAAAAATCATTTTTTGCATTTTTTTCATATCAATGTCAATAACTTTATTATCGTTATCTTGGTTGTTAAACTCTTGACTCATAATATACCTCCTAAATAATATGTTCTTTGTATTATCTTATGAACATTTACTATTATAACATAGGGATTCCTTATGTCTACAGTAATAGTATTATAAATTCAAATAACTGTCTTATCTGTCAATATAGATGCTTGAAACTCTTCTTAAAAAACAAGAAACCGTCTGTGATAGCTCGCGACAACCTATGTTCTCTGCATCTTTACATCACATTTAGATATCACTTATCATTAAATTATGATCTAGAAAGTATGAATGAATAAACCAGAACGAAGCTTAGGTTCAAACCATGTGGATTTAGGCGGCATCAATAAACCTGCATCCGAAACATTAATAAGTTCGCTAATAGATGTTGCTTTCATAGAAAATGCAACGACCATATCGCCAGCAACTCTCTTCTCTAATTCAACCAAGCCTCTTATGCCACCGACAAAATCAATTCGGTCGCTGTTTCTTGAATCTTCAATGCCTAGAATCGGATGTAATATATAGTCTTGTAATATTGTAACATCTAACGTTGCAACAGGATCCTCGCTAATTAAAGACAAATCTTTAAATTCAAGTTTATACCAAGTTTCATCTATATACATACCATAACTTGCTTTATTCACCGGCGAAAATGGTTCACCGCCCATTTTTGTCACATCAAAGTATTGACTGACCGCTTCTAGAAAACTTTCAACAGATAAGTTATTGAGATCGGTTACAACACGATTATAATCCAATATATGCAATTCGTCATCCGGGAACATAACCGCTAAAAACTCTCCCGTCTCACCTTCGTAATTGTTGATTCTAGCAACCTTAGCCGCCGATGCCGCCCTATGATGACCATCTGCTATATAAAGAGCTTCCATAGCCTCTGTAATGTCTCGCAAGGCAATTATATCCCTTGCTTTTGATACCATATATCCTTTATGGCGTACTTCATCTTCTCCTGTGAACTCAAAAATCACTTCCGAATTTTCTATCACACTATTTACAACTTTTTGAATACTTTCACTGTTCTTATATGTCAAAAAAATCGGTCCTGTATGTGCTCTAAGTTTTTGAATATGATTGATCCGATCATTTTCTTTAACTTCTCTTGTATTTTCATGCTTTTTAATAATACCTGCATCATATTCTTTAGCTAATACGCACCCTACGATTCCTCGTTGGATTTGTCCTAAACGTTCAAGTTCATATATATAATATGCTTCTTCATCATCATATGTAAACTCACCTTTTCCAATCATTTCTTTTAGTTTATTTGCGGCTGTTTCGTAAACAATATCATCATAGGTACTTACAGAATCGTCTAACAATGTTTCGCCGCGATCAATTTGTAAAAAAGATAACGGATTATTCGCAACAACTTCTTTCGCTTCACTCCGATTATAGACATCATAAGGTAATGCTGCGATTTGTGATGCAAGCTCTTTTGCTGGACGTAGCGACTTAAATGGTTTAACTATTGTCATAATATTCCCTTTCTTCTACATATGAATAATAGTTATACAACCTTCGGTTGTATAACTATTATAGGCTAACACGAAATATGTTTAGTATAAAACTCTTACTTTCAAAACGCCTTTAATTGAAGCAAGTTCTTCTTCAATAGTTTCTGTTATCTTTGATTCTACATCTATTACAGTGCACGCATACTCTTTTTTAGATTTATTTAGCATGTCCTGAATATTCATATTGTGATTCGCTAAAGCTGATGTAATACTACCAATCATATTTGGAACATTTAAATGAAGCACGCAAATTCTATTCTCAGCAACACATTTTCCAACATTCACTTCAGGATAATTAACTGAATTCACAATATTACCATTTTCAATGTAATCTTTAAGCTCTGCAACTGCCATTTTTGCGCAATTTATTTCTGACTCAGGTGTTGATGCTCCAAGATGAGGAATTGCGATAACACCTTCCATACTTATTGATTTCTTAGTAGGAAAATCAGTGACATATCTGCTTACTTTGCCTGATTTCAATCCTTTCTCCATTGCCTCATCATCTATAAGTGCACCTCTAGAGAAGTTAAGTATCTTGACATTATCTTTCATTTTACTAATAAGTTCATCATTAATCATACCTTTAGTCGCGTCCATTAACGGAACATGTACACTTATGTAATCACACTTTTCTAAAAGCGCCTCCATCGATTCAGCTTTTTTGATGTTACTCTTTAAATTCCATGCAGCATCCACTGAAATAAACGGATCATATCCATAAACTTCCATTCCCAAAGAAACCGCCGCATTAGCCACCAAAGCACCAATAGCACCCAGTCCAATGATTCCGAGTGTTTTACCCGCAATCTCAGGTCCGGTAAAAGCACTTTTTCCTGCTTCAACCTTTTTAGCAATATTATCTTGTCCTCGGAGTGTCTTTGCCCAATCAATAGCTCCTATCACATCTCTTGAAGCTAAAAACAATCCTGCAATAACCAATTCTTTAACTGCATTTGCATTTGCACCTGGGGTATTAAACACAACAATACCCTTTTTAGCGCATTCATCTACAGGAACGTTATTGACACCGGCGCCAGCCCTTGCAATCGCACAAATGGAATCGCTAAGTTCATAACCATGCATGTTAAAACTTCTAAGAACAATACCGCTATAATCACCTTGTGCTTTTTCATCAATAATTGTATAGTTATCTCCAAAAAGCTTTAAGCCTTCCTCATCTATTTTGTTTAGGGTTTTAATTATAGTCATTTTTTCCTCCACTCAGTTTTGGTTCCAATATAGCTATTTATTTGCTTTTTCGAATTCCTTCATATCTACCTATTTATTTGCTTTTTCGAATTCCTTCATATAATCAACAAGTGCTTTCACTCCATCTATTGGCATAGCATTATATATGCTTGCTCTCATCCCGCCAACTAACCGATGTCCTTTAAGGTTAACTAAATCTTTTTCTTTAGCACCTTTTACAAAACCATCATTTAATTCAACATTAGCACAAACAAAGGTTACATTCATAAGCGAACGATCGTCTTTAACAACGGGTGTCGTATAGAATTCAGTGGAATCAAGATAATCATAAAGTATTGCTGCTTTCTCTTCATTTATCTTCTGTATCGCTTTAAGCCCACCTAATTCCTTTAGCCATTTAAATACAAGTCCAGCCATATAAATACTATATGTTGGAGGTGTATTAAACATAGAATCATTGTCTGCATGTGTTGAATAGTTCATCATAGTTGGTACACTATCACTAGCTTTACCAATTAAGTCTTTGCGAACTATAACTACTGTCAGACCCGCTGGTCCCATGTTTTTCTGTGCTCCTGCAAAAATAATGCCATAGTCTTCTACATTGATTGGCTTTGACAAAATATCAGAACTCATGTCTGCAACAACAGGCACTCCCTTTGTATCTGGCAATGTACTAAATGATGTTCCAAAAATAGTATTATTTGATGTTATGAAGAAATAATCTGCATCCGTATCAATCATAGAGTCATCTATTTTAGGAATATAGCTAAATGTCTTATCAGCTGAGGAAGCTATCACATCCACGTCGATACCCATTTTATTAGCTTCTGCAATCGCTTTTTTGGACCAAACGCCTGTATTAACATATTGAGCTTTGCCCTTTAATCCGATGTTCATTGGAACCATTGAAAATTGAGTTGATGCTCCACCCTGTAAAAACAACACTTCATAATTGTCAGGAATATTCAAGAGTTCTTTAAAATCTGCTTTTGCTTCATTGATAATAATACTATAATCAGCTGATCGATGACTCATTTCCATAACACTCATACCTGCATTTTTGTAGGATACTAAATCAGTTTGTGCATCTTCTAAAACTTTTAATGGTAATACGGAAGGTCCTGCCGAAAAATTATAAACTCGTTTCATTTATTCACTCCTATTCATGATCTATATCATGCCTTTAACACGTTAAATTATTAAATCTACTATATACCACAGGATGTATAGTGTCAATAACAAGTTAGCGATTTGTTACATTGATTAACATATTGATAAGTTACAGCTTGAACTGTTAATTGTACAGCAATAATCCCATGTTATTTATAAATCAAGCCATCTGTGTCTTTCCATAGAATACATACGTATATATCAGACGTACATTTTGTTAATATTTTATCATAATCTGTTGTGAATCTCAAGGGTTATTTTGAATTATGCAATGATTTATTGTTCTACATGCCATAACTTTGAATTATGGCTCAATATTTGGGTATGACCTAGGGCTTAAAAGATGGAACTGGTCGCTTATGTCGTCATCGGGATAGTTCTTGGTGTGCGAGGTCACTTGAAGCTTAAAGAACGAACTGGTCGCTCATGTCGCCATCGGGATAGCGATATAAACTCTAGGTTTGGAAAAGACTTTGTTGTTTGAATTGCAATAGATCTTAGTGTAATCTAACTTGGAGCTTTGAAGAACGAACTGGTCATTCATGTCGCCATCGGAATGGTGGCATAAACTCTGGGTTTGGAAAAGACTTGTAGTTTGAGTCGCAATGGATCTTGATGCAACCTAACTTGGAGCTTAGGAGATTGAACCGGTCGTTTAAGTCGCCATCGTTCTGTCTTTTGCTTTGTTCTTTTAATCCCTTAGCTGAGGGATATGGCAATGTATGGGATAGTTCTCAGGTACTGCCACGTAGGACTTTGAATCACTGGCCAAATTTTCTTACGAGGCCGAGACGCGTTTGCTGCGTTTCGTGGCTCACTAGAAAATTGGTCTGGGATGAGCGGCCTACGTTGTAGTACCTGAGAATCTATCCTTATGGCGACATAAGCCGAACAAAACTACGTTGTAGTGCCTGAGAAACGAAGCTATATGCAACTGCAATTATTTGAATTTAAAAAACCCATATGCTATACTATTTTTATCTAGGGAATTGTGGGAGAAAATATATGAGAGATAAAAGTCCATTATCTAAAGACTTTCAGTTGGATAATCCAACGAAGGACACTGAATTTCTATTAAATCAAATCAAAGAAGCTACTAATATATATTCATATTTGAAAAAGTATAATGATCAACATACTCTTCCAAGTTTGTCTATTTATATAGAGCAACTTCTTAAAGAAAAATCCATCAAGAAAACGAAGCTTTTATATTTAACCGGTTTATCAAGATCGTTTATTTATGCTGTTCTTAAAGAGGAGAAGACTCCTTCACGGCACAGCTTAATTAAATTGATCTTCGCTATTGAATGTACGCTTAAAGAAGCATACAACTTACTGAACTATGCTGGTTATTCGCCATTATATGCTAAGGATCTTCGAGATACAATTCTAATCTTTGGTCTCAAACAAAAGATGTCATTAGCCGAAGTTAATGACATCTTATATGATCTTAATATTGAAATGATTGAGTAATTCGTTTTTATAACATTTTAATAAGCTATTTAGAACAATTGGTAATTTATAAAGATTCCATTTTATGAATCATTGGTTGTTGTAATATGTTCATGGCTAACAAGATGTTCACTGCAATATTCATAATGACCCTCGCATTTAGAACAATATCTGAATTCTAAACTAGAATCATCCAATTCTGTTTGACCACATGTCTGGCACTTATGCATGTAAGGTTTAGCAGATTGTGTCGATTTTACATATTTATTCTTACGAGATACATTCTTAACTCGGTTTGCTCTGCCAGTAACTAA
>Ga0314774_1000165_pt1 | contig 58178 bp, 46 predicted proteins | sample MetaGCBIA2018_FD_204515 | JGI IMG/M metagenome (GOLD analysis project Ga0314774, IMG submission 204515) | Cryopeg brine microbial communities from Beaufort Sea near Barrow, Alaska, United States - CBIA 2018 | ecosystem: Environmental > Aquatic > Marine > Coastal | place: USA: Alaska | collected... | reverse complement strand
TGCTTTATTTTTTCATCGTTCATATAATCGTCAAAAGTCATGTACCGGTCAATGACTCCCTTTGGCGTAAGCTCAACAACACGGTTCCCCACGGTTTGCGCAAACTCGTGGTCACTTGTGGTGAGCATCAGGCTACCTTTAAAGTTCTTTAAGCTATTGTTTATCGCAGTAATTGATTCAAGGTCCAAATGGTTTGTGGGCTCATCAAACATGAGCACATTGGCGCGTTGCATCATCATACGGCTCAGCATGCAGCGCACTTTCTCACCACCCGAAAGTACGTTAGAAGTCTTTAAAGCCTCTTCGCCAGAAAAGATCATTTTCCCCAGAAAACCGCGCAAATAAACCTCCTCGCGCTCTTGTTCGGTTTTTGCATATTGCCGCAACCAATCTACCAAAGTAAGATCGTTTTCAAAATAACTATGATTATCAAGCGGAAGGTACGATTGGTTTGTGGTCACGCCCCAATTATATTTTCCCTCAAGCGGGGTCTGGTTTCCATTTATGATCTCATAAAAAGCAGTGGTAGCGCGCGTATCTTTTGAAAACAAGATCACCTTATCGCCTTTAGCCAGATTGATGCTCGCTTTTTGAAAAAGGATTTCCCCGTCTATGGAACTGGCAAGCTTATCTGTATTGAAAATCTGGTCACCAGCTTCCCGTTCGCGCTCAAAGATAATTGCGGGATAACGGCGACTAGAAGGTTTAATTTCTTCTATATTGAGCTTATCTATCATCTTTTTACGCGAAGTTGCCTGCTTGCTTTTGGCTACGTTTGCGCTGAACCGGGCAATAAATTCCTGAAGTTCCTTTTTCTTCTCCTCGGCTTTTTTATTTTGGTTGGCACGCTGGCGCACTGCAAGTTGTGACGATTCATACCAGAAAGTATAATTACCACTGAAATGCGTGATTTTGCCGAAATCTATATCAGAAATATGGGTACAAACCGCATCCAGAAAGTGACGGTCATGCGATACCACAATCACACAGTTATCATAGTTTGCCAAGAAATTTTCCAACCAATTAATGGTTTCATAATCCAGGTCATTTGTGGGCTCATCCATGATCAGTACATCGGGATTGCCAAAAAGTGCCTGAGCGAGCAATACGCGTACTTTTTGCGTATTATCAAGATCTTTTACCAGAGAATAATGCACATCTTCAGTAATGCCAAGATTAGAAAGCATTGCCGCTGCATCGCTATCTGCATTCCAGCCGTTCATTTCTTCAAATCGCACCTGCAATTCCCCAATGCGATCTGCATTCTCATCGCTATAATCTGCATAAAGGGCATCCATTTCGGTCTTGATCTTATGCAGTGGTTTATTGCCCTGAAGCACCGTTTCCAGAACGGTAAAATCATCATAGGCGAAGTGATCCTGCTCTAATACAGACATACGCTTACCGGGTTCTAGGCTCACATGTCCTGAGGTGGGATCTTCTTTACCAGAAATGATTTTTAAAAGAGTAGATTTACCGGCGCCGTTTGCCCCTATAATGCCATAACAATTGCCTTGGTTAAAGGAAACATTGACCTCGTCAAACAAAACGCGCTTGCCGAACTGAACGGAAAGATTAGATACTGATAACATGGCTGAATTGGATTTTTAAAAGATTCGCAAAACTACTTAAAATTGAGGACAACTAAAAAGATTAACTTTTAAAAAGTATGTTTTAACTAGGGCTTAACAGCACTTTTGCAAAAGCCCGTTATATTTGATTTCCTAGGTATATTTACCCCAAATATTTTATGTTTTACAGGTTTTTTCTATCGTTTTTAATGTTTGCCGTGCTGCTCAGTTGTGAAGATGCTCCACAAAAGGCAAAGGATGGCACTTGGTTTGGCGGTAAAATTTTGAATCCTATAGATAATTCTGTAATCCTAAGTAAAGGAAATAAGATCATCGCAGAAGCAGAGATCAAGCCAAACGACCGTTTTCTTACCAAAATACCCGATTTTAAGCCTGGTATTTATGAATTTTTACATAAGGAAAGACAGCTTGTTTATCTAACCCAGGGAGATAGTGTCATTATTCGGGTAAATACGTTGCAATTTGATGAAAGTCTTACCTATTCTGGTTTTGGCGGAGCTAAAAATAATTTTATGATCGACCTTTTTCTGATGAATGAAAAAGAGAACGAACAAATGGCGCGCAATGCCATTTATCATGAAACCCCAAAAAGATTTGAACAATATCTTGACTCGCTCCAGCTCATTAGAAACAAGAGGTGGCAAACGTTTAGAAAAACACACCATCCAGAAGATGATTTTGTGGCAATTGCCAAAGCCATTATCAATTATGATATTTATGCGCGCAAAGAAGTCTACCCACTTACTAATTTTGTGCCATCAAAAATGAAACTGCTTCAGCAGATTCCTGAAGATTTTTACGATTATAGAAAAAGCGTTAACTTTAATGAAGAGCAATTTTTGCCATTATATTCCTACCAGCGTTTCTTGTTTAATTATTTTAATCAGGCTGCATTCAAAAAATATGGCCAGAGGTTACCATACGATCCACAATCCCTGATTCATAATTCAATTGAATTGAAACTTATTGATTCCATAATTTCCAATAAAGCAATAAAGAGCTTTTTATTAACCCGTAACATTCGCAATTATCTATCTAACAGTAATGATAAGAATGGTAATGAACAGATATATAACCTATATATGAAGTTCATAACTTCAGAAACGGATAAAAAAAACATTGAAGATCTTTATAAAAGCAATCAAAAACTTGAATCTGGTAAGCTTGTCCCTCAAGAAATAATGCTGGATACAGAATCCCACGAGCATGCTTTGCGCACACTAACTATGAAGAAACCCACGATTCTCTATTTCTGGTCTTCACAAAATAAAGATCATCTTATTAGGGCTCACGCCAAAGCACAAAAACTTAGGGAGCGCTACCCACAGTATGCAATACTTGACATCAATATAGACATAGACCCTGATATATGGCTTCATACCCTAGAAAATCAAGGTTTTGACAAGCAATACTCTTACCAGTTTAAAGATAAAACGGAAGAATTGATACGTGATTTTTCTATTAATAATATTTTAAAAACAGTTGTACTTGATAAAAATGGCATTATCCTAAATTCACATGCTAATATGTTCAGTTCACGATTTGAAAGTGAACTGCTGGGCTATCTCAATAAAACCGATTAGAATATTGCTAGTATATCATTTCCAAATTTCCACAAAAAAAGAGCCTTTAAAGGCTCTTTTTTGTTTGCAATAAGTTTCTTTAATGTATTAGGCTTCTAAACCTTTTTTATAATCAGCTAGAAACTTTTCAAGACCTATGTCTGTAAGTGGGTGTTTAAGCAATCCTGTGATTGTCTCAAGGCCACCGGTCATAACATCTGCGCCTAATTTAGCACAGTCTATAATGTGCATGGTATGACGTATAGAAGCTGCTAAAATTTCGGTTTCATAAGCGTAATTATCAAAAATCAAACGTATTTCTGCGATCAGGTTAAGACCATCTGTAGAAATATCGTCAAGCCTACCTATAAAAGGAGAAACATAATTAGCTCCTGCTTTAGCTGCAAGTAAAGCTTGCCCTGCAGAAAATATAAGGGTGCAATTTGTACGAATACCTCTGTCGCTAAAATATTTTAAAGCTTTTACACCATCTTTTATCATTGGTATTTTTACCACGATCTGCTCATGAAGGGCGGCAAGTTCCTCTCCTTCTTTGACCATACCGTCAAAATCTGTAGAAGTAACTTCTGCACTCACATCGCCATCTACAATATCACATATCTTCTTGTAATGCTTCAATATATTATCATGACCAGAAATACCTTCTTTGAACATCAATGAAGGGTTTGTGGTTACCCCATCAAGTACGCCAAGTTCTTGGGCTTCTTTTATCTGGTCGAGATTTGCTGTATCTATGAAAAATTTCATGCTTTACGTCTTTATTTATTGGTGGATAAATTATTCTATGCAAAAATAGCAATTTATTCCTTAAATAGCTGAAACTCTAAGCCAATTCTATAATAAGAACGCCAATTTCAAATCAAATAACTGTTAAAATGGAGGTAAATTATAACTTGTAATGATTGAGCAACAGACGCTCATACATTCTGCTTGGTAAAATACCCTTGAGAAAGACTGAAAATTTCTGCATAAATGCACCCACTTTGTAATGTACCTTAGGATCTTCAATTTTCATAATGGCATGCACCGCTTCCGCCATTAGGTTGGGTGACTGCCCGTCATCTACATGCTCATCCATCATAGATAAAGCCTTGCTATAATTATTTGCATAAGCGGAAGTCTTTTCCAAAGGAGCATGGTAGCGCCCTGCTGCAATGTTTGTCGCAAAATCTCCCGGAGCAACATTAGTGACTTTTATGTTGAACTCCTTCAGCTCCATGCGTAAGGCTTCTGTGGTAAGACTCAGCGCCCCTTTGGTAGCGGAATAGGCGCTTCGGAAGGGTAAGCCCATAAATCCTGCGATAGAGGTCACATTAATGATCATTCCACTCCCCTGCTGCCGCATGGTGGGAAGTACCGCTTTTATTAAGTTGATAGGACCAAAGTAATTGGTGTCAAAAATCGATTTGAGTTCGCTTTCCGGAATTTCTTCCAGCGGACCGCTAATACCTTTACCTGCGTTATTTATAAGGAAATCGATGCGTTTTTCACGCTCTAAGAGCGTTTTTACAGCATTTGAGACCGTTTCTGGCTTTGTGACATCCAATTGTAAAAAATGCACTCCGTTGTGCTTGACGTTTTTTGGATTACGGCTGGTACCGTAAACACGGAAATCTTTTTGTGCCAAATGTTCTGCAATGGCCTTCCCTATCCCGGAAGATGCTCCTGTGATAAGTACGACTGCCGACATAAGAAAGTTAGGAATTAGGAGTTTTGAGTTGAGCGTTCTGTGCTCAATGTTGAAAATTACGAGACTTTAGCGCACAAAAAATGGCAAGTTCCCTACATCACACCGCTACGACCATCTACCCTTGCTGCGTTCCCGCCCTGGGGGATTTGACAGGAGCTGGTTGTGTAGGACTTGCCGCTGCAAATATAGAAAAAGATGATATACTCCCCTCGTTTTTTAAACTGAATTTAAAGATTTATCTTGTCACAAAAACCACAAGACCTCATGCATTGTACTAAAATACTGGCTCTCTTTATATTAAGCCTCCTGCTTTTTTCCTGCGGGAATGGAAAAGACTTGAACAAAAAGTTCAAATTGATACTTGATGCCGAAAATAACACCCTAAAAACCGGTCAAACCCTTCAAATATCACTTCAGCCGGATAAAAACGCGTTGTTGGATTCGGTGGTTTATCGCCTTGACGGAAATATTGTAGCACATAAAACCGATGTTTCAAGCGTAAATCTGGAAGTAAAACCCAAACAACTAGGTCGAAAAAAACTTACCGCAACACTTTTCGCCGAAGGCAAAACAGATACCATTAATAAATTTATTACCGTTCTTTCCGATAAAGCGCCAAAGCTTTACGGTTACGAAGTGATAAAAACCTATCCCCACAATGTTTCTTCTTATACACAGGGTCTGGAATTTCACGATGGTAATCTTTATGAAAGTACCGGGCAATATGGTGAAAGCGCGCTACTCAAAATAGATTATAAAACGGGCAAAATCGAGAAAGAGATTAAACTGGATGCCAAATATTTCGCCGAAGGCCTAACGATAATCAACGATCGCCTCATTCAACTAACATGGCGCGAGGGAGAAGGGTTTATTTATAACCTTGAGAGTTTTGAGAAAGAAGGATCATTTACCTACGGTGAAAGCAAAGAAGGCTGGGGACTTTGCAATGACGGAAAAACAATTTATAAATCGGATGGTAGTACAAAAATCTGGCTGCTAGACCCTAAAAACCTCACCGAAACCGGTCATATTGAAGTTGTAGATAACAGGGCGTTGCGCTCTAAATATAACGAGCTGGAATGGGTGGATGGTAAAATTTACGGTAATACGTATCAAAACGATGGCATAAGCATTATCAATCCAAAAACCGGCGCCATCGAAGCTGTCATTGACCTGCGTCCCCTTAAAGATGAAGTACAGCAAGGACTGAACAAAAACGACGAAGTACTAAACGGCATTGCCTATAATCCTGAAAGTAAAACACTGTTTGTCACCGGTAAGCACTGGAATACCTTGTTTGAAATAAAAGTGGTCAAAAAATAGCCAAAAACGATCTAAATCTGTCTGAATCCGCTTGAAACCGGTAATTAAACTCAAAAATCGCCATTGAAATCATCGCGCGCCACATTTTTTAGCCTGTTTATTTTATTGCTCAGCCTCGTGCTTTTAAGTTCGTGCAGGGACGATTTTGAAACAACACCTAGCACGGGCAATCTGGAATTCTCCCGGGACACCGTTTTTCTCGATACCGTTTTCAGCAACATAGGCAGCAGTACGTATTCCCTTAAAGTTTATAATAGGGGGAATTCACTCATAAACATACCCAATCTGGCACTTAACCGCGGCGAGCAATCACAATATCGACTCAATGTAGACGGTATGGCCGGCAAGGCCTTTAATAATGTGGAGATTTTACCGCGCGACAGTATCTTTATTTTTGTGGAAACCACATTAGATTACAGCACTTTCCCTAGTGACAGCACTTCCTTTTTGTACACAGATGCTATCCGTTTTGATACCGGTGAGAACGAACAGCAGGTAGCACTGGTGACTTTGGTACAGGATGCGGTATTTTTATTTCCAAGGCGCAATGCGGAAGGGATCAAGGAAACCCTGAGCCTAGGCCAAGGCGCAGATGGTGAAGAACAGCTTATAGAAGGCTATTTTCTGGATGATGAAGAACTTACATTTACCAATGAAAAACCGTACGTAATCTACGGTTATGCCGCCGTTGCTCCGGAAAAAACACTGAATATTGAAGCTGGAGCACGGATTCATTTTCATGAGAATAGCGGTATTATTGTGGCCAGCAACGGCACCTTGCAGGTAAATGGAAAACTAAGCCAGGATACGTTGTCCATGGAAAATGAAGTGATTTTTGAGGGCGACCGCTTAGAACCGCTTTACAGCAATATCGCCGGACAGTGGGGCACGATCTGGCTCACAGCGGGAAGTAAAAATAACCAGATAAGCCACGCCACGATTAAAAACGCAACCATAGGTCTGCTCGTAGATGCGAATGCGGGCAACGGCAATCCTACCTTACAAATTGATAATAGCCAGATTTATAACAGCTCAAATATAGGTTTGCTGGCACAAACGGCTACAATATCGGGCGAAAACCTGGTTCTCAATAATTCTGGGATTTCTTCCTTATGGCTTTCGCTGGGTGGAGACTATACGTTTAAACATTCTACCATCACCAATTACTGGACACAGGGATTTCGGCAGGCAGCGGCGCTACAGATCGATAATTTTAGCCCTACCGAAACTGGCGTACTGGCTTCAGCTCTAGTACAGGCGAATTTTATCAATTGCATTATCGCAGGTAACCGCGGGGAAGAGTTGGAGCTAAGCGCTGTAGAAGAAGCCGCTTTTAATTACAAATTCACCAATTCGCTGATCCGTTTTGATGACACATTCAACGATGTTGCAGGCACCGGTTTTTATGATTTTGAAAACAGCTTAAAATTCGCTGCGGTTATCTTAAGTGATGATCCTAATTTTAAAGACCCTGAAAATAATGATCTGCGCATAAGCGAAGATTCTCCCGCTAATGGAAGTGCGCTTCCTTCAACCTCCGCCGAAGTTCCCCTTGATATCTTGGGCAACCCGCGCACCGCAAATCCAGACATGGGTGCTTATGAAAGTGTACCTTTTAAGGAACAAAAGTAGCGCTGAACTGTTAAAATTCAGATTCCCAATGTCCCTTGCCGATTCTTTTTATGGTTATGGCTTAAAAAGCACTAGTTGTTAATTTACTTGCTTCTAGTTGGTTAGTTTTGTCCCATAATTAAGAACTATGATCCCCAAATTAGTCTTTACAACATTTTTCCTTGCACTTATCAGTCTTGGCCAAGCACAAGAGACCACTCACTTGTCTGGCGAAATAACTGTCCAATTAAAGAAAAAAGAGTTTACTGCAAACTACGAACTCACTAATCTAACCGTAAATAGCCCTAAAATGTCCTTCATGTTACATGAGGATTTAGACATTAATCAGGTTTATTTAAACGGTGATCCCATTGCTTCTAGCAAAAACGGGAGGTTTTGTGAAACTTGTAAAGTGCATACGATATGGATTGACCGTCCACTTACCGCACAGGATACGGTAAAAATTACTGTTGAAGGAAGTCTTGAAAATTTTTCCGGTAAAGATGTTGTTAATCGCAAGCAGCTCTTCGAGGCTGGTTCACCATCAAAATGGTATCCCGTGATTTTAGATGAAAAAGCTAAAGAAAGCGGTGCTCCATTTGCTTCAAATAACTACGCATATACATATGACCTACAGGTAAAATGCGGTGATTGTATGACATTAAATATAAATTCGTTATCATCAGATAACAATGTTTTTCACAGCGATACTCCTACAGAAGATATTCTACTTACGCTCTCTACAAAAAAAATGGAGCAACAGACAAATATTCAGGCTGTAACATCTACAGATATCGTAAGTTCTCAAAATAATTAATAAGTTTGATACTGTGACTTCTAGCACATGTATTTCTCCATTTTCCAGCTTTTTAGATTAATGATTACATGCAGCGGAAACTGGAAAACCTATTTATTTATGGAACGCTGGCCTTTAAGGAAATTCAGCAAGATTTGTTTGAACGCTTAGTGCCTACCGTAGTAGATTCCCTTAAAAACTATAAAAGAGATTATATTCGGCTTCCTGATGTGCCCGAAGGCACACTTTATCCAATTATAAAATTTACTGGCCATCCTGAAGATCAAATAGAAGGACACGTGCTAAAGATCACGCGCGGTGAACTCCTAATCGCGGATTCTTATGAGGGCGAATCGTACCTAAGGAAAAAAGTAACGCTGAAGTCTGGCATTTCGGCTTGGTGTTATACAGCGCATTGATTTTTACAGATTCTCATGAAATTCTGTGAAATACGATGTTTTTTAGAAGTCAATAAATGACCATTTTCCATAAGAAAACAGGCGTAAACCTTACTAAAATGGGTAGCCTATCGCAAAGTTAAATACCGGTCGATCTAAATTAAAATCCCAACGCTGGCCAGCTTCTAGTCTAGGGTCATGCACAGGAGCGGCGAGATCAAAGCGTATCACAAAACTCTGTATATCCACACGGATGCCAGCGCCCACACCTATTCCCAATTGATTGAACCAATCACTGGTGAATTTCCCACCTTCGAGACTATTATCACTTGTATTCCAGACGTTTCCGGCATCGCCGAAAAAAGCACCTTTTACGATCCCAAAAATGGGAAAACGATATTCAATGTTCGCTTCTAGACGGATGTTACCGGTCTGGTCAAAATAGGAAGAGGTAGTGGCCTTTTCATCTGGTTTATAAATCCCGGGACCCAACGAACGGATTTGAAACGCCCGCACACTGTACGGTCCACCAGAAAAATATTGTTTGGTATAAGGCAAGACATTTGAGTTTCCGTAAGGTAAACCGATACCGGCAAAAATGCGCGTGGCAATCTTCTGGTCTTTTCCAAAATTAAAATGGTATCTAAAATCGCCATCTATTTTGGCATACTGGGCAAATTCAAGCCCTATAAACTTTTTGGGCTTCTCTGCATTGCTGCCAGTGATGAGACTAATGCTGTTACCTGCCGTATCAAAATTGATATTTGCATAAAACTGACTTGTTTTTTCGGTGTCTATCATACCGTTGTAGGTAAAAGAATATGTGAGACCAGAGATAAACTGCTGCTTAAAACTTGTTGCCAGAATTACGTTTGCTTTTAAAATAGTATCAAACTCAGGTGTTGTTTTAACGGGATTTACATAATTAACCGAGATCGGATTGAGTTCATGAGAAATATACTTGTTGGCTTGCCAGATATAACCGAAAGTCGACGTGCCTGAAAGTAAAGTATACAGACCAGTCCTGTTCAAGTAATCTACGCCCAAGCTTACTTTAGTTTTGGGAATGCTATATTTAAACCAGTTTTTGTCAATTTTTATGGGAAAAAGCAACCGCGGAAAAATAAGATCTGCATTGAGCCCCAGCAATAACGTGCTTTTACCTGCAGTTGCATTTGCACCACCACCGGTCTGGATCTCATAACCCGCTTTGGCAGATAGATTAAGCGATTCGCCACCATTGAAAATATTCCTGTTTGTAAAGGTTCCCTGTAGCGTGGGCCCGGCAAAACCGTTAGACTTGGTAACTCCCTGCAACTCGGAACGCAGCGCGTATTTATTGAGCGGCGATAGGTAAATATTAGCTTCCAGCTTTCCCAGACTGTCAGCGGCATCAGTGTCCAGCTCGTTATATTGAATGTTGATGAATTTGTAAATTCCTATAGAACCCAATCTCCTGCTCGTATTTTTTGACGTCTCAGGATCATAAAACTGGCCTTCTTCCAGCAACACAAAAGGATCTAGACGGTTTGGCTTAAAAAAAGTATCGCTCTGGAAGAAATTCTTTTCTGCAAATCGATCTGGCGCCGTATGGGTAGAATCTTCCACACCGGCATAGTTAGGATATATATTAACAGTTGAAATTTTATAGGGAATCACCGATTTTGCGGGAACGTCGTTTTTCAACTTCACATACATATCCAATTTTCGGGTTTCATACTGGTTAGTATCTGCCTCGAATATTAGAAAACCAGGATTGAAGTTATAGTACCCTTTATTTTTTAATTGATTATCGATGCGGCTGCGTTCAGCTTTAAAGGCATTCAGGTTAAAGCGCATACCTTTTTTTAAGATCGCTTCATCCAGTGCTTTTTTAATATCGCGATAAACAAGTAAGCTGTCTGAATCCAGTTGATAACTGCTAATTTCATAGGGATTGGCGATTTTTACACTATACGTCACGCTTCCGGTTTTATCCTCTTGATTTTCTATTGTTGAAGACGTCACGTTACTGTAGAAAAACCCGTTGTTCTCTAAACGATTAGTCAATAGTTTTTCCATTTCGAGCGTTTGCACGTCAGAAAGATACACTGGTTCCTCCCCTATTTTTTTATTGAGGAATTTATTGATAAAACCGGGTTTTTCGCGCTGCGCTTTGTAGTAAAAATAAAGACCCGGGCGCATACCAAGTACTTTTCCATTAGGCGCTGGACGGAGCACCCCTTTAAGTTGGCTCTCCAGACCTGATTGATTTTTGATAACGGTATCTGAAGTTACATCCATCGTGGCTCCTTCATACAGCAGTTTGTCCTCGGGGATGAATTTCTCTACACTACAACTCTGCAGTATTCCGCCAACGGCGAAAAAAAGCATTAAAAAACACCATAAAAAGGCCGATTTTCGATCAAAATGTAGCGTTTTTTTAGTTTTCATCCTTCTTTTTTTCCTTTGTAGTTTCTTCTTCGGTTTGATTGGGCCTAAACAAACCTTGCCACAACTGGTCAAATTTGTCGAATTCTCGTGTAAAAATGAGCGAAATACCGCTAATAATAAGTTGGCCGTCTATAACATTTTCAAACGCATTGCGCCGGAAACCTTTCACACTGAAACGGCCATTTTCGGTAAGTAGATATTCTAGGCTCACATTGCCTATTACCGGGCTGGGACCATCAGCCTCAGAGGGGCTACCCTCTAGATCTACGTTACTGCCCACGCTCACAATAAGCCGGTCATCAAGCAATTTCTTCTGTGCGGCTACATCCAGGGTCGTTCTATCCTGCGGACTATCGCCTTGATAATCGGTGTAGCTATCCAACCCAAAATTGAGCTGCACACCACTATTACCAAGTAATTTATCTGAAAAAGTATTCAATTGATCAGAAATCGCGTCATTAATATTATCACGGGCAATACTCGCCGTGCCCCCACGGGAACCATCACTGCCAGAATCTGGAAAAAATTTATTGAGCACCAAAAGTGAGAAAACCTGCTTATTAAGCTCATTTTCCTGCTGATTGAGCTGTTGTACTCTGGCATAAACCTGTCCACCAACTGCACCTTGCGCCTCCTTAGGCATGTCCAGATTAAAACTGATTACTGGCTGCATAAGTTCGCCATCTACATTTAGATACACTTGAAAGTCCAATTCTTGTCTATACTTATTATTATCCTTATCAGGCATAAGTCCGGTAGCAGCGGTTTCCAAATCATAATAGGCGCTCACATCTAAAGACGCATTAAATGGATCACCAGACCAAACCACCTGACTGCCCTGTTTAAGCTCAAAACGTCTTTTGACTAGATTATACAGGCTCATCTCATAATGGCCTTTGTCAACCTCAAAAATTCCGGTCAGCGTCATTCGGCCATTAGGCTTCATGGTAAAATCAAGATCAGCGTCACCTTGAACCTGTAAATTATCGCCAGTTTCCTCATCAATCACAATATTAAAAACGGCAGCTTTATTAACCTTCAATTGTGCTGTTACATCAATACCTGATAGCGTGTAAGATTCCTCTTCAGTCTGGGTAAGAATGGCATCTGGATTTTCTTTGTTTACAAAAATCACAACGCCATCCATAGACTCTATCTGAGCTTGGGAAGCTGGCAAAACATAAGTGACATTAGTATTTTCACCCACCGTAAGGTCAAGATCTACCTTGGGAACATTGAGATTTCCGGTAAGGCTGGCATCGGCATCAAAACTCAGGTCGCCATAAACAAGGTCAAAATCATCTTTTGTGGAATTGAGCACCTGAAAATCCGTTGCCTTAAAGTCAAGATCAAATGTGGGCACCAGCAGATCTTCGGTGCCCACTGTTCCATTTACGGTAAAAGCATTTTTCTGCGGATCCTGGATTTTAAAATCATCAAAATAAATCCCTGCATTATCCAGCTTTATGGTTTCCTGCGCGAGCAGAAAACGGGTATTCAGCTTAGAAACCTTAAATGCGGCATTATTAAAGGTAATATTACCGTCATAAACGGGATCTGCGGTCGTACCGCTAACTTTGATTTTACCTGCCAGACTGCCTTCGGTATCTGCGAGTTCACCAGAGGAAAAAGCCTCAAGTGTTTTCATTTTTACCTCATTGAGATCCAAGTTGAGATCCAGCTGGGCCGCTTCTGGACTTGCCACGTACGAACAGGTAAGATCAAGGTCTGCTGCGCCCCCTTTTATACCCAGATCAAACTTATAATCACTTCCATTTTCTGAATTGGCGCTTAATGCCAGCGTGCCCATATCTACCCCAGTGACTTTAAAATCACTGATCTTGAGATCTGCCAACAACCCCGGACTGTTAGCAGGATCTTCGACAATAAAATTACCGTTAAGCGATCCGTTTGCCAAGTTTTCATCTGGATTAAGGTAACTTAGAAAAGTGGCCAATTTGAAATTTTTAAAATTGATCCCTATATGATCTGTTTTGATGCCGGGCATCGCGTTGCTTATTTGCATTTGCTGATCATTTCTACTGAGAATAAAATCTTCAAAACGGGTCAGATTTTCGGCTAAAATGATCTTATTATTGGGATTGATCGTCCATGGATTTTTGTTCAAAATAAGTTCCGATGGATCGATGCTTATTTGGAGATTTTTGTCTACACGGGCTATTTTTGAAAGGATATGCACCAGTTTTTCATCATTATCATAGGAGGTGAAATCCAGATTGAGTTGCTTATTGGCTACTTGCCCGTTCAAAGTGGTGGTATTTATCGCAACGGGACCTGCCTTTAATTCCCGCAGGCCAAAATCAAAACGCAGCACCTCTTTGTCAGAATCCAAATTGAAAGCTAGACTGTCCAACGTTTTACCGCCATAATTAATATAAGGAGCACTTATACTCGCAGTAAGTTTACGCTGGCGCTCATCAAAATCTGCACTGATTTTTACTGTGTCGAGTTCCTGAAGATTTGCGACAAGAACCTCTTGAAGTACGGGAGCCTGGTTTATCGATCCCCTGATTTTTAGTTTAACCGGTTTGGTAAGGGTATCAGTACGCGGGGCATCGGTGAGATATGTATTTATATGACGTTGCAGGGCACTACTGAAAGTTGCGGGATCTGTATTTGATTCTAAATGCAGATCGAGCATCCTATTGGTAATATCTACAGATGTAGTATCGGGTTTCACAAAAGCTTTTAAGCTAAGATCACCAAAGAGGTAGGATTTATTATCATAAACGGCGACCCCTTCGGTAATTTGTGAATTAAGCGTAAAAGAATCTGCATTACCATTAAAGTCGGCATTGAGTTTTAATGCGCTTTTTACGTTCCGCGAAGTGAGGCTCAGCGCCTGCAGATCTGCCCCTATTACATCTAGATTTACGTTTGCCTTCACGCTTGCAGTATCTAAAACGAGATGTGTATTTAAAGCAGCATTTAGATTTTCATCTTTATATGTGGATTTTATATTGCCTTCTCCATTTTTTAAGGTTCCGTTTAACTGTAAATCTTTTATAGCGTAATTATTAAACGCCATACGTTCTACGGTCGCATTAAGTTGCGCATCCAGTGTGCTCAGATCGCTGCCGCTTCCTTTTGCCTCCACTTTTAGAGTAAGCGCTCCCAGTTGGTCGTTTTTTAAGATCTGTCCCAGTTGGAGCGAATCTACCTGCACTTTACCATCAAATGCAATGGCCTCGGCAAAATCAGCGTTTGCATTTAGATTAATGTTTCCGGAACTGGTAGTGAGATTCACCAACGCATCCACTTTTTGTGTGGTGCCGGCAAGATCTGCCGCAAGCTGGATATTTTCTGGAATAGAAATGCCCAAAGAGTCTTCATTAATGAACCTTAAAAGGTCATTTTTTGCCATTTTAACCCGAATTTTAGGAAAATCATAGCGTAGATTGTCTGGATTGGTCACGTTGAAAATTGTTCCGCTTGCGGTAATTGAAGTACTCTGGCCCCAGTTAAGCTGAAACGTGGGTATCTCAAGGTTTGATAATTTCCCGGAAGCGCGCATAGAACCTGTTATGGGGCGTTTAGCAAGTGCTTGTATATACTTATTTTTTCGCAGATCCGGTTGGAAGTCAAAGGCCGTGCTTACGTCTAGATTTAATTGATCTATCGCAAGCGAAAGCGAACCGGTTTCCGGCTGATTTATAAATTGGCTCAGCGCATCATAATTCAACGCCAATTTTCCTTTAAGGACATTCTTTCCGAAGATCAGATTCAGATCGTTCACATCAAGCTCTTGATCGCCCGCATTTAAATTAAAGCCCAACTGATCCAACTGCAAACCGGAAGCTTCGGCAAAGGCTAATTTCTCTAGATTTAAGGACGCTTTTTGTTCCGCGTAAGCGATATCCTGCGCCTGCAACGTAAAATTAGAAATCTGAATTGCATCTGCGTTTAATTTGTTTGGTGACGGGTTAGTGCCATTTACAAAATAGCCGATCTCATTTCCTTCAAAATCAATATTGGCCACTTTAATGTCAAAATCAGGCCAGGTAAAGTCCGTTTTTGTAGTATCTGTAGCGGTTTTTGATAATGTATCGGCGGGATTAACGGTTCGATCGATCCTAAAATCGGAATTTTTTAAAGCTATAGCATCCACTTCAATTTGATTTTCCGCAAGGTTAGCCATTGGCAGTTCCAGCTTAAAATCTTTGATCAATGCATTGGCGAGCATTCCATCAGGCACAGATTTATAATTAACGCTTACATTACTCAGTTCAAAATCACCAACAGAAATACTGGGCAAGGGCGCATCAGACGGCGGAGTTTCAGGTTGGGCTTTTGCTAAAGTGTAAGTCGCACGAGTATCTGCGAGACGGGCATCACCTATGGCAAAACGCATGTTGGCCAGATCAGTCTCTTTCATTTCCAGATTCAGACTGCCCAGATCAAGAGCTGCCTGCATGCCGGCAACGGCGTCGTTGTAGTTCAATTTAATATCTGCCAGTTGAAAACTGCCCAGGGTAAGTTCAACACTACTCGTATCCACAGGAGTTGTAGTTGTGGTATCTGGAGAAGTAAATGCATCGATAAGGAATTGATAATTGAATCCCTTAAGAGAATCAGTCCGGTAGACATTTGCCCGTACTCCAGACCACTCCAGATTATCAACGCCGATCCCACCGCCGGTTATAAGGGGCCAAATAGGCAAATCTACCTCCAGATGTTTAGAATAGACAAGGGTATCGCCTTTTTTATCTTCCAAATAGAGACCGTCTAGCAGAATATCACCAGAGAAAGTGATAAAAAGTTTTTCCACTTGCACTTCCGTACCCGTCTTATTAGACACATACGCAACAGCTTTGCTTGTAATGATATCCTGACCCCAAGGGCTGCGTACAAAAAGTACAAGCAAAAGGATCAAAATGAGAAGAACCCCAAGTATTTTACCAAGGATTTTGGCGATTCTAATGAAGGTTTTTTTTTCTTTTTTCAATGTACACCTTTACTTTTAGCCCACACTTGTACAATTAAAGCTGTATTAAGATGTGACGCAAATTTGGGCTAAAATAAAACTTATAACGACCGTACTGGAGAAGAGAGTACTAAAATGCTGTTATATTTTTCAATAGTGGCGTTAAATAATTTGCCTTGCAACCCGTCTTGGCTAAATTTAAAAAAAATAAAAATTATGACCACTGAAAATAAACAAGGGAATACAAACGATAAGTACAATTCTGACCTTACAGAAGAGGAGCGCAAAATGCTAAATCAGGAAAATCTGCATAAAGATGGCGGTGTAGACGACCAATTGCGCGACCGAGAAGAAGAAGTGGATTTCGCAGGAAGTGATCTGGATGTACCCGGCAGGCAAAATGCCAAAAAACGTAACGGAAATGGCCTTAACGACGAAGAAAATAAAGTACACAGCCAAGGCGGATCTAACAAAAACAATCTAGAGGAACAAGACGGTAAGATCTAGACAACACGATATGAAAGCAAAAAAGCGGCAAAATTGCCGCTTTTTTTGTACTCAATAGTTAACTTATTTTACTCTTTTATGATAACCAAATTAGCTTCAACACCAGTAAGCAAGTTCCATTCATCTGAGGATATCACCGAACCAGTATCATCGTAAATAACAAATTGTGCGGTGTTAGGCCCAGAAGTACCTTGATTAAGAGCCTTAAATGAAATTTTATTGAAACCAGGTTTAAGATCAAGATTGAAACCTGAAAACGTACTACCCAGAATGATCATAGACTGTACCACCTCATCATTGACCAGCACGCTTACTTTATCACCATCTACATAAGAAAAATCGCGACACATGATCTTGATAAATTTTGAGCCACTTCTAAAAGTGCCCAGATCCTGATTATCTTGATTACCAGGTTGATTATCAGCTTGGGGCGCTTGTTGCCGTTTGTTCATTTCTTTTGTATAGCGCTGGCCATTATCTGCAAATTGCTCCCTTTTTTGCATGTAAAAACCTTGATTATCAAGCGGGTTTCGCAATGTAGGAGCTTCTTCTAGCAACGAGGGAAATTCAGTAGACATCGGCATTTTTAGGTCACTTTCGGGCGTTTTATCTGGAGTATTTGCAGTATCCTTGACCGCCGGTATTTTTAAAGAACCACCACGAGTATCTATCTGCGCAAAAGCAGAAGTTCCCATAAATGTCAAAACCAGCAATGGAAATAATATTACGAAGAACTTTTTTATGGGCATCAATTGCATTTTTATCTTCACTAACGGTAAAAGTATTGAATTGTGACACTACACCAACTAAAAATTTTGACAAAAAGGGTCAGAAATAACCGTTTTTCCTATGTTATTGGCATATTCTCAGAAATCGTGCCAATAGTCTTAAAAATCGTAATAATATATATGTTTTTAAATATAAATCACTACCTTAATGGGAGTTAAACTTCAATGGCCATGAAATCCAATTCTCAAAATTTTTCGCATGTTAGCAATATAGCAAATCTGAAGAACACTTTTTTATTCTTCCTTTTTGGGTTTATGTTATCCACGTTTTATATTTCGGCACAAACGACCGAATTTATAGAATATAAAGGAACCGTTCGCGATGCACTTAATGAAGATCCCATATCTTACGTAAGTCTTGCCATTCAGGGAACAAATACCGCATCACTGACCAATGCTGATGGTGAATTTTCTCTAAAAGCCCCAAAAGACAGGCTCAAGGCTAAAGTGCAAATCAGTGCGGTAGGTTATCAGACCTTGATCATTATTATATCAGAATTCCGTACTGCAAATACAGTCATAGAACTACAACCTCAAGCGACACAGCTCGCAGAGGTAAATATAAACCGTCCCAGCAGCGCAGAAAACCTGGTGCGTTCTGTCTTCAACAATCGGGATAAAAATTATCAAAACTCCGAATCTTATATGACTGCGTTTTACCGGGAAACCATAAAAAAACGACGCACTCCAGTATCCCTGGCGGAAGCAGTGGTAAACGTGGAGAAGAAACCCTACACTAGAGGTGGCCTTGATCGCGTAAATCTCTATAAAGCCCGTAAAAAAACGAATTATGCAAAGCTGGATACAATTGCATTAAAGCTGGAAGGCGGACCTTTTAACGCGCTGTTTGCAGATGTTATGAAATATCCAGAATACTTCTTCACACCAGAATTGATTTCGAGTTATAATTTCACCTTCGGAAAATCTACGCGCATAGACGATAGACTTATTTATGTCATTAATTTTGAACAAAAAAAGAGTGTTACAGAGCCCTTATATTATGGACAGCTTTTTATAGATGCCGAAAGTGAGGCTCTTACCAGCGCAGTATATAGCCTAAATCTCGATAATGAAGCACTTGCAAGCCAATTATTTATCAGAAAAAAACCTAGCCGTGTGGATGTGGATCCGGTAGTTGCAAATTACCGTGTTGACTATCGTGAAAAAGATGGCAAATGGTATTATGGCTACAGTAACATAGAATTGGAATTTGTGATAGACTGGAAGGGTAAATTATTCAACTCACGCTATCGCATAAACAGTGAAATGCTTATAACGGACTGGCAACAGGAAACCGCTGCCCTCGCACTTCAAGCGGATGAAAAATTTAATTCAAGAAGCATTCTAGCAGATGAGGCGTCAGGCTTTGCTGATCCAAACTTTTGGGGTTCTTACAATGTAATTGAACCCGATAAGACTATACAATCTGCGATAGAAAAAATACAGCGCCAGCTTCAAAAGGAAACCAATTAAAATATGCGATTGCATTTATCTCTAATAGGGACTTAACTTAAATACTTATGGTCTTTTTATTTGAAGAAAGCTGCTCATCAATTACCTTCATAAATTCTTCCATACTGTAAGGTTTGATAATCGCACCGCTCATGCCATTCGTTTTAATTCTTTTTTCCATATAGCTGGCATCTGCGGCGGTAAGTGCAATAATGGGAACTTTAACGTTGAGCTTGCGCAGTTCTTGAGTTGTTTCAAAACCATTCATGACCGGCATGTTTATATCCATAAGAATTAGGTCATAATCTTGCTCTTTGACTTTCTCAATAGCCTCTTTTCCACTAGATGCTTCTACAGTCTTTGCACCACGTTCTATCAGAATTTTACTCGTAACCATTCTATTGATCTTATTATCATCAACAATAAGGAAAGAAATACCCCGTACGGTATGCTCTTTATCTTTTTTGGCCTTATATTTTATCGAAGAACTAAACTCGATCACCTGTAAGAGTGTTGCTTCTTCAAAGGTAATATTGAACATAAATTGCGTACCTACATTCTTTTCACTTTCCAGATGAATGGCAGATTTCATCTTCTCAAGAATTTTCTTAACAATGGGAAGGCCTAATCCCGTTCCCTTATGCTCTTGATTTTCCAATTCATTCCCTACTTGGTTGAATTCCTTAAAAATAAGCTGTTGGGATATTTCATCCATACCTACGCCATTATCTCTTATAGAAAAGCCGATATCATAACTCCCGGCTTCTTTTTTTGTGCTTTCTATCTGTACCCAGATGTCACCATTTTTAGTGAATTTCATAGAATTGCTCAAGATATTTAAAAGTACCTGTGACAAACGTCGTGAATCACCTATCAGATAATTGGGAACTGAAGGACTTACTTCAAGATGTACCTTACTTTTTTGATCTGCCGCATAATGATCTATGGAATTAACGATTTCTTTTACCAGGTTTCTGAGGTTAAATGGCCTATTTTGAAGTTCAAAAGTGTCATTTTCTAACTTTGAGATATCAAGTAAGTCGTTGATTATGTCAAGTAAATGATTGGCACTAAATTGCAATGAGCTGAGCTCTTCCTTATGACTTTTGAAATGCGGACTTTTCTCTAAGAGGGAAACAATACCTGTAACTCCATAAAGTGGTGTGCGCATCTCATGGCTGAGGGTAGAAAAAAACTGTGCTTTTGCAGTGCTACTTTTTTCGGCCATATTTTTGGCCTTTTTTAGTGCTATATTATTTCTTCTTAAACTAATTATGAGCGATTTTCTTGATCTGGTACTCAAAAATAGATAGCCTATAAAAATGATGAGCAGCACTAGTAAAATACCGAGTAACACGCCTTCACGGCTTTTACGTTTAAGATTTTGGTCAGCCAGTTGCTGCTGTAATTTGGCTTCATTGCGCTGCCTTTTATATTCTTGCATTTGCGCGCTTGCTTTTGCATTGAGCAAACTCTCCTTACTCTCTATGCTGTAGGCCACTTGTTCATAATAAAGCAGTCTTTTTTCTACCTCAAACGCCTTTTGATAGAATTGCTGCGCGGACAGGCGATCTGCATATCGCCCGTAAAAATCTAGGGCAAGCAATCTAATACTATCTTTTTCCACGCGCTCATAGGCCTGCTCATAGTGCTTCAAAGCACGTTCTTCTTTATTGTTATGATTATAATAATCGCCCCAGAGAATATCTAAATAGATACGGGGATCATCATATTGAATATTTTTTTTGTTCACGCTATTGGCTGCCTCTTGAAGATATTTGGGCATGGCATTATAATTACCCATATTTCTATAGAGTTCCGCAATGTTCAGAGCCGCATTGAGAAAGCTGCTATCCTTAATTTTTCTAGCACGTACAAGCGATTTTTTATATAAGTCCATCGCCTTATTATGGCCTTTTTCATTATTTGCATAAAAGGCAGCGAGATTATTATATGCATTAGCAAGAAGTGTGTCATTTTTAGATAACTCTGCATAAGACAAGCCTTTTTTTGCATAGAGCTGGGCAGGGATAGTATCCCTTAAGTCTAAATAACTTATACTAAGCACACTATAAGTTTTAAATAAGCATTCATAGCACTTCTCTTCTTCAGCTTTGTCGATTATTTTTAATGATTTAGCAATAGTTAAATCATAATCGCGCGCGTCCAAAGAATTTAAAACATCATTGAATAGATGCTTCAAATCTGCAGAATTGCAATAATCCCGCTGCTTGACCTGAGCACTTATATTAAAGGGGAAAACAGATAACAATAGATAAAATACCATTGATCTGTAAAAAGCAGTATGCATTTTCAATGAAATAGTAATTGGTAGAAGTATAGGGGTTTATGAATTGCAAATATATCAAATAATCGATAAAAAGTAAATTTTATAGTTGAAAGTTTTAAAAAGGTGCTAATCATAATATTTTGAACCTTATTTAAATTGATCTTACTCCATTTTTCAACGTATTTTTGAACTTTACAAATCTTTATGTTGAAACAAGCACTTATTATACCCACATATCTGCCCACCATAACAACAATGGCTGCTATGGTACAGTCGCAGCAACTTATTTTAGAAATACAGGATAACTATCAAAAACAAAGCTATAGGAATAGAACATATATTAATACTGCAAACGGGAGATTAGGGTTAACTATCCCGGTAAAGCACTCGAAAAGCACAGCACATAAAAAAACCTCCAATGCGTTGATAGAAAATAATTTCTTATGGCAAAGACAGCATTGGCGATCTATACAGATTGCCTATCGTTCTTCTCCTTTTTTTGAATTCTATGAAGATGAACTGGCTGTTCTTTACACTAAAGAGTATAGGGAGTTACAGCAATTTAACCTTTTTGCAATTGAATTACTTTTAGAAATGCTGGGAGTAGATAAGACATTTGATCTAACCAAAACCTATGAGAACCCTACTAAATATAACGATCTAAGAGCACTAGCCAGTGCAAAAAGAAAAGACTCACAAGTTGTCATTCCTGAATATGATCAGGTTTTTGGGGAGACAAATGAATTTAATGCCCAAGTTTCAGTAATAGACCTTCTTTTTAATGAAGGGCCCAATGCGGCCAATCATCTGATGAAGGTCTCTTTAGAAGGTATACCGTAAATTTGTATAATGTATGATGTATATCATAAATGGTATAATGAATGGCTGTATAATGTATATCTAACAATGTTCACAACTAGATTATTGGAAGGAAAGGGTCATTTTATACCTTAAATCATCGATTTAAGACCGTAAATCGGATAGGGAATGATACAATGGAATTTTTGGGATATCAAGCGGATATGCTTCAATGTATTTTTAAGAGCTTGTTTAAACTGACTTCTGTTTAATTTATAATGTCTTATGAACCCTGACGTCGTCTAAAAATTGCTGAATATACCGATATTCAGCAATTTTGATACTTAGCCAGAACCACAAACTCCTGATAGCTATCGGGATAAAAATCACTTTGAATTGACTATAAACAAGCTCTAAGAAATACGCACCTTTTTTTGATGCACTAAATTTTTTGCCAGTAAGGCATAAAATTGTTTTAAATCAAAAGGTTTAGAAACAAAATCATTGAATCCACATTCCTTTAAGTGTTTTTTAAGGGAATGAATTTCAGAAGCGGTCAAAGCAATGACCGGGGTCCTGGTATCAAATTTTCGGAGGGCTTCTACGGTTTCAAAACCATCCATATCGGGCATTTGAAGATCCATTAAAACCAAATCAAATGTGTTTTGTGTCATCAACTTCAGAGCTTGCCTACCTCCTTCAGCAGTTACCACTTTCATGTTTTTTTGTTCAAGCAAACGCTGGGTAACAAGTCTATTCACCTTATTATCATCTACAATTAGAATTTTTGCATTGCTGAGCACTTGATCTTGTGACCGGCCATCTGCCACCAGTAGTAGAGCATCTTCATGCATTGTGGACTCAGCATGTTTTAAGTGTAGTCGAAAACTGAAGGTTGTGCCCTTGCCCACCTCACTGTCTACAAATATTTCCGATCCCATTTTATGCAATATTTTCTGTACGATTGCCAACCCGAGCCCAGTGCCCATTTTACGATCTGCGCTCGAGGTCTCCACTTGATTGAATTCTTTGAAAATTGATTTTAAGTGGCTTTGAGGGATACCCCGTCCAGTATCTTCTACTTCAAAAAGCACCTCATCACAATTATCTTTTACATCCTCACAAGATAACCTGATATAAATATCGCCATTAGTGGTAAATTTTATCGCATTGCTAATAAGATTAATAAGAACCTGAGCAATACGGCGGCTATCACTTATAAAAATCTGAGGAGTATCCCACGATTGTATTAAATGTATCTTATTCGTATTCTGTAACTGCGATTGATCAAACGATCTTATGATTTCATGCATAAAAGAATTTATTTCAAATGCATGTTCATGAAATTCAAAAGAATCAGCATCAAGTTTAGAAAGCTCTAAAAGATCGTTAATAATGTCAAGCAGATGGATAGCACTAAAGTTCAACGAATTAAATTCTTCTTTAAATCCCAGTGACGCCTTAGAATTTTGAAGCACATTTACCATACCTGTTACGCCATATAAAGGCGTGCGCATCTCGTGACTCACCGTTGAGAAGAATTCGCTTTTTGCACGTACACTTTCTTCCGCCGTTTCCTTAGCTAGAATAAGTTCTGTATTTTTCTGTTTAAGATTGGTTATAAGGGATTTCCTCATGCGTGTACTGATGTACATATAAATCAGTAAAAACAGCATTAATCCAGTAAGTATGAACATGAGTGTATACTGTGAATTTTTACGCTGTAATTTTTCATCGGCGAGCATTTCGCGCAGTTCTGCTTCATTCCGCTGCCTGCGCAATTCGTCAGCTCCGGCAGCAGCCATTGCTTTCTGCAATTCTGCTTCCTTGCTTTTAGTCTCTACCTCATCCTTTATATTTTGATAGGCCACTTGAATTTCATAAGCCACCTGAGAACTGTCTATAGCGTTTAGGAAACGGGCGTATTTTGGATAAAAATCCATAGCAAGAGCAGGATCATTTCTGTTTTTTATAAGGTTATAAGATATGTTGTAATATTCTGCAACAAGATTTGCTCCGTTTTCTTCCTTAAAATAGTCTCCCCATAGAATGTTGAGACGTATTTCATCTTTGGTAATATCATATTGCAAACCCTGCAGGTTTTCTTCAGCTTCTCTCAGGTATCTCGGCATGAGTTCATAACTACCCATATCGTAATATAACGCGGCCAAATTGAGTGCAGGTTCAGCAATCTTAAAACGTGCGGATCTCCGCGCGATTTCTAAGGCTTTTAAGTACATTTCTATCGCCTTTTGCCTATTTTTCTTCGTTAAGCTTAACCAACTTGCCAAGTTGTTGTAAGCAGAACCCATTAATGTGTCATTCTGGCTTTTAAGTGCATAGGTAAGTGCTTTTTGAGAATATTCTCCTGCAAGACTGCTATCGTTTAAATATAAATGGTTTTGACCCAATAAATCATAACCGTGAAAAAGATAGGAATATGCTTTCCTGGGCTCAGCCCATTCAATTAATGCGGCAGCTTGTGTTATGGCCTCTTCACTGTGCAATAAGCGCGTAGCATTTTCTGCCGATTTGAGAATAGAATCAAGTTCTTTAGTCTCTTCCTTATTCTGAGCGCATAAAGGGGTGAGTATCCCAAACAGAAATAGCTGGAATATCAAGATAGAATATCGACTTATGTCAAAAAAAGAGAACATAAATTTTTGAGATGGGCTAGTCCAATATAGATAAAAGGTGTAGTTTTATCGACAAAAATTTTGTAAAATTTCCGCTTTTTGGTTGTAAAAATGATCGTTAAAGATTAAAAAATTAACTCAATGCATGATACGACTTATTGCCTAGATCCTCTTCCCAATATGGAAGAAAAATTTATTATTTATTTCATTAAAAAATAGCGTGTAACATCTGCATTTTTAAATGGAAATCCAGCGATTCTCAGAATTAAAAATCATTCATTAAAAATAGTAAAATTTGTTCAAATTTAAAATGTCAGGAAAGGATTGATTTCTTTAATCTACAAATGCAACTTTGCCATTATGGGGTAATGGTCTGAAAGTTCTTGACCATAATTGTAAAAATCCAGCACTTCAATATTGGGATCTACTAACATGAAATCTATGCGGATAGGAATAAAATCGAAAATAAAAGTCCGTCCAAAACCAGAACCAGCCTCTTCAAAAGCATCTTTTTTATTTCCTCGTATTTTTTGATATGCATAGGAATAGGCGGTATTGTTAAAATCGCCGTTGACGACCATCGGGTATTTGCAATTGGCTTGATGCGCAAGTACCAGTTCTGATTGTTCTTGCTGCTTTTTAAACGATTGTCCCAACCGATCAAATAATTTATGGGAATCCTCTTGCCGTAGATTGCCTATTTGAGGCTCAAGTGCCAGTGTTTGCATATGCAGATTATATACGCGTATAGTATCCGTATCCTTAAGAACGTCTACAAAGATCGCATTGTTCATACTAGAAGGAAAGTTTAGTGATCCTTGATTTACAATCTTATATTTTGAGTAGATCGCAAGACCAAAACTGGATTGATTTCCCTGCAACTTCACATATTTGTACTCATATTCTTTCAGTTTAAAAGAAGTTACAAGGGTATATTCCTGAAAACTTATTATATCTGGATCTTCTTCTGAAATGAGTTTTTCAATTTTTTCCGGCACGTGTTTATCCTTCAAAGCGTGATTAAAGTTAAACATGCGCACATTAAAGGTCATGACCTTAAATGACCCTTCTTTCTCTAAAGATTTTCCAAAGAATTCATAGAGTGTTGCTTCCTGAAAAAAACCGATGACAAGTATCAATGCCGAAAGCAAAAATTGTTTTTTGAACTGAATAAGCCAGTAGGCCACAAATAGTAGATTAGACAGAATAAGAAACGGCAATGCCAGTGTTAAAACTGATAATGGTGGATATATACGTGGTGGTATGAACCGCAGCAGGTAACCGCTAAGCAACAAAAAAGCAGCAAAACCATTAATAACAAAAACTATTTTATTTAAAAAATGAAGTGATTTCATTAAGAATCTTTTCCTGCTTTAAAGAGAAAATCTTTTTCAGCTTTACTCAAACTGTCATAACCGCTTTGGCTTATTTTGTCAAGAATATCGTCAGTTTTCCGCTGTTGCTGGGATTTTGAGGGTTTAGAGGCTGTTTTTGCGTCCTTTTTAGCCTTATTTGCATTGCGATATACCGTTTTCATATTGGATGATTTCTCCTTCTTTTTAAAAGCTGAAGTGATACTGTCTGCAAAACGCTCCCAACCAGCGCCTATATCATTACCCTTTAATAATTGCCTGGCGTAGGCAAAGCCGAAAATCGCACCACCCAGATGCGCTACAAGTCCGCCAGCATTCGCAGAACTGGGCATCTGTATAAGGTCAGAAAGTAATACAAAAACCGCAATGTGCCATAGCTTTACATTAAAAAAGAACACACGCACTTCCGTATTGGGTGAATAGGTCGCGATAAAGATCATAATGGCCCGCACTGCTGCAGAAGCGCCTACAAGAACAGCTGCGCCCTTTACGTCATCAAAAACCGGAAACACGTTATAGGTAAAAATAAATAGTGCACCGCCAGAAATCGCACCTAGCAGATAAATGGTCAAAAAACGTTTGCCTTGAAATATATTGAGTACTAAGGTGCCAAACCAATATAGAATGAGCATATTCCAGAAAATATGCCAGAAACCAGCGTGCAAAAAAGCGTAGGTAAGAATGCTCCACGGTTGGAGAATGAATTCACCCAGCGAAGATGGTAAGCTAAACCAACGCATTGCAGCCGCGGAATTCACCCTAAAGATCCACGGGATGATGAGAAAACTCAAAAACACCAGCGCATTGACCAAGATAAGCTTGATCAGCACATTTGCCGTTTTAAACTGATAGCTTAAATTACTCGTGTCCATTTAATTCCAGCGTTGATTATTAAAACTGTTTCTTTTCCAATACCAGATCATTATAAAGCCAAAAATCGCGCCGCCCAAGTGGGCAAAATTGGCAATATTCTGACCAAAAAGTGAAAAACCGGTCACACCAGAAAAAAGATCCAGCAGCAAAAGTCCAGGTATAAAATACTTGGCTTTTATGGGAATGGGCACGAAGATAAGAAACAATTCGACATTAGGGAACATCATTCCAAAGGCCACCAGCACTCCATAAATTGCCCCCGAAGCACCTACAGCAGATGTGGAATACGCCTGTATCATTCCCTGAACCTTATCAGCTGCCTCAATACTGGGGTATGAATACTGCCCTGTCCTCCTAATTCCCTCAAAGGCTTTGTGCAATACGTCTTGTATTTCCGCAGGGCTAAAACCAGCATTCACCAAAGCATCATAACCGGCCTGATAATGATAATAACCTACCAGTGTGTGAATAAGCGCGGCTCCCAGACCGGCCGAAAAATAAAAAAATATAAACTTTTTTTGACCCAATAACTGTTCTACCGGACTACCAAAAGCCCAGAGCGCGTACATATTGAACAGAATATGAAAAATACTGTTCTGGTCATGCATAAACATATGCGTGATCGGTTGCCAGAATTCAAAATTGGGATTCTCGGGAAACCAGAGCGAGAACAGATCAAATGCCTGCGGTACAATAAACATGGTCCCCAGATAGAAGATCACATTAGTAATTAAAAGTATTTTTACGGTATCGGTTATTCTTCCCATTAGGGGGCTTTTTTTTATTGAGCACTAAATTTTCTATCCAGTTCATCTACCGTCAGGGTAATGAACGTTTTTTTGTTAAAGGGCGATAAATTGGGTTCTTTACAGGCAAATAACGTATTGACCAAATGATCTCGTGATGCTTCATTAAGGCTTTCCCCCGGCCGTACCGCCATACTTTTTGCCATACTTTTTGCAAGTACATCAGTCTGGCTAAAACCTGCACCGGGCACTTCATGCTGCACGTCATCAAGTAACTGCTCAAGCACAATGCTTACTTCGCTCTCTTGAATGCTTGAAGGAATACCCGATATCTCTACCATATTTTGTTCTGAAAGATCAATAACGAAACCGGTATTCTCCAACGATTCTTTGAGCTGCGCAAAAATAGCGATTTCGGTGGCGTTAAAATCCAACCGGAGCGGAAAAAGTAGCTGCTGGCTCACAGACTCTTTTACGGTGATGTTTTTAAGCAACTCTTCATACAGAATACGCTGGTGCGCGCGGTGCTGATCTATAATGAGCATCCCGCTTTTTATGGTACTTACCAGATATTTATTGTGCAATTGATACGTAGCCGCAGCGCGAGACTGTTCTACGCCTGCGGCGGTATTGCCACGGCTTTCGCGCTCTTCAAAAATGGTTTCGGTATCCTGATCTTCTTCTATCTGCAAATGGCTGAACCCGGATTTTTTATCAACACGTCTGTTTTCTAGTCCGTCAAAAGCCTGCTCCCAGCCCATAGCATCTTTTCTTTGATACTGGCTTCCGCCAAAGCCTGATGAAGATTTTTTATTTTCAGTATCGAAAGGATTGAAATTTCGATCTACTTCCACCCGTGGACTTTCAGCTTCTTTATTTTTATAGGAATAGGGCGTGTCAAAGTTGGTATCTCGTTCAAAATCGAGTACTGGGGCAATATTAAACTGTCCCAGACTGTGCTTCACCGCTGCGCGCATCAAAGTGTACACGGCGTGTTCATCTTCAAATTTTATCTCGGTTTTGGTAGGGTGAATGTTGATGTCTATCGTTTTTGGATTGACATCCATATAGAGAAAATAGCTCGCACGTGCCCTGTCTGGCAATAATCCATCAAAGGCTGCGGTCACGGCATGATTGAGATATGCGTGTTTTACAAAACGGTCATTGACGAAGAAAAACTGCTCTCCCTTGGTCTTTTTTGCAAATTCTGGTTTTACGATAAACCCGTGAATGTTTACGATCTCAGTCTCTTCTTCTACGGGAACCAGTTTTTCATTGGTTTTTCCGCCAAAAATATTGACGATCCGCTGCCGTTTATTACTCTCGGGAAGGTTAAAAAGTTCGCCGTCGTTATTGTACATTATAAAGGAAACTTCCTCATGGGCAAGCGCCACACGGTGAAACTCATCAATGATATGCCGCAGTTCTACCGCATCTGACTTGAGGAAGTTCCGCCTCGCGGGGATATTGAAAAACAGGTTTTTTACCGCAATGGTTGTCCCTTTCAAAGTAGCTGCTACTTCTTGGGTTTTTAAGCGGCTTCCTTCAATTTCTATACGGGTTCCCAATTCCTCATCTTCGGTACGGGTTTTAAGTTCTACATGGGCAATCGCTGCAATAGAGGCAAGCGCTTCCCCACGGAAACCTTTAGTATGCAGCCCAAAAAGATCATCAGCAGAACTGATTTTTGAAGTAGCGTGCCGCTCAAAGCTCAGGCGGGCATCGGTTTCACTCATCCCCTTACCGTCATCTATGACCTGTACGAGTGTTTTACCGGCATTTTTAATAAGAAGTTTGATATGTGTGGCACCTGCATCTACCGCATTTTCAAGCAATTCCTTAACCACAGAAGCAGGACGTTGTACAACCTCCCCCGCCGCAATTTGATTGGCCACATGGTCAGGTAAAAGCTTAATGATATCGGTCATGCAGTGCGGCTATCTAAGAAATATGGAAAGATCAAAATCTATGATATAAAGAAAAAAGAATACCAGAATGATAAGGATAATGAACACCGTACGGTTTGCTTTTTTATCGGGATTATGTTTAAAATCATCCCAAGCGCTGGTGAATTTACCCTTTAATCCCTTGTTTTGCAAGGTAGAACGGTACTTGTCAAATTTTGATTCTAATCTATACGGGATTCCGCTCCCCTCGTAATACCGGGGGCTATAACTGTATTTTTTGTTTTTTCTTGACTTTAAAAATCCCATAACGCTAGTGTTTCAAATTTACGATAATTGTCACAACTTGCCTTGCATGAAACAAGTTCATTGTAACAAGTTCAAAAAGTGTTCCAAAATAAAGCGATAAGACCTGACAGGTTTTGGAAACCTGTCAGGTCTTTTATACGTTTGAAAATAAGAGAAAAATTAGGTTAAAACTTCGCGTCTTTCCTTAACTGTGCCATTTTTATGGCCGCAATGGCAGCCTCTGTCCCTTTATTACCGTGTTTCCCACCACTGCGGTCTATAGATTGTTGCTGGTTATTATCTGTTAGCACACAAAAAATAACAGGTATGTCACCTTGTACATTTAAATCTTTTATGCCTTGGGTAACGCCTTCACAAACAAAATCAAAATGCTTGGTTTGCCCTTGTATCACGCAGCCCACAGCGATTACCGCATCAAGCATGTCATAGCTTTGCGTCATCTTTTTGCAGCCGTAAATAAGCTCAAAACTACCGGGAACATCCCAGCGTACGATATTTTCCTTGATCGCGCCACAATCTAAAAATGCGTCAAAAGCCCCTTGAAAAAGTCCGTTTGTGATTTCTGCATTCCATTCTGAAACAACAATCCCAAACCGAAAGTCCTTCGCGTTTGGGATTGTTGTTTTATCGTAAGCAGACAAATCTGTTGTCGCCATTATTTTATTTTTAATTAGACACTTTGGCCATTCCCATATATAAGGGCACGTCTGCAGCTGCCGGTGAATTGGGATATTCGTCTGCTATTCGGTTCAGCAGTTCTTCTGCTTTGCCGTTATCTTTTACCTCAAGGGCTGTCAGCGCTGCTTTCATTAAAAAGCGGGGCGTTGTAAAATCATTGGTACGTATTTTTGCTGCTTGCTCATAATAGTCAAGCGCTTCGCTGGGCTGGTTAAGCTGTATGAATGCATCGCCTATTCCGCCTTTTGCGATCGGTGCGAGCATTAACTCGTCATCATCACTTTCAAAATCCTCCAGATGGTCAATCGCCTCTTGGTATTTATTGGTATTCAAATAGGCCATCCCAGCGTAATACTGCGCAAGGTTACCGGCTTTGGTACCACCATAATTATCTATGATATCCAGAAAACCATATTTACCCTCTCCTCCATTTAGTGCCAGCGTATATAAAGAATCTTTAGCAGCGGCCCCGTTTAGGGCGGTGTTAAAATAATTCTGCGCTTGAAACATCTCATTAGAGGCTTCTAGCTCACGGGGTTCTTCCACAAATTTACCGTACGCCAAATAGGCCAATACAAGTAGCGCGATCGCACCAACAATGATAAAGATGGCCTTTTGATTCTTGAACACCCATTGCTCAGTCTTGTTAGCACCTTCGTCCAAACTGGAAAACACCTCTGCCGTCGTGCTGTCGTCATCTTTAAAATCTGCCTTTTCTGCTTTGATTTTCGGTTTGCCTCCCCGCTTGTTATATGTGGCCATAGTATTATTTTATTGGCCGCAAAAATAAAATTTTTATTTAATATGAGAGAGGCTTTGTTTTGTTATTTTTCAATAATTTGCAAATGCAACGTGTTTATTTTAATTAATTAACCCTAAAGGTTTTGGATTTTTCATAGAAAATAAAATTAGTGGTTTTCAATCCGATAATGTCTTTTAGAGTCTATTTTCCAGATTAGGCAGTGCTTGTTAATTTACCTATTTTGCCCCAAAACAGCCTCTAGCAGGTTCTTTTCTATTTATTTCGCCTAACTATATGATTCTTAATTCACTCTCTTTAATAAATTATAAAAATTTTGACTCCAGGTCCTTTGAGTTGGATGCTAAGATCAATTGTTTTGTGGGCGATAATGGCGTGGGCAAGACTAATGTGCTCGATGCCGTTTATCACCTTTCCTTTGGCAAAAGCTATTTTAATCCTATTACGTCCCAAAACATCAACCACGAGGCCGATTTTTTTGTCATCGAAGGACTTTATCGGAAAAACGACCGCGAAGAAAAAGTGATTGTAAGTGCAAAGCGCGGCCAGAAAAAACTCATAAAACGCAATGGGAAAGCCTACGACCGACTAGCAGAACACATTGGTTTTTTACCCTTGGTCATTATTTCTCCCGCAGACCGTGATCTTATAATTGAAGGCAGCAGTACCCGTCGCAAATTTATAGACGGTGTGATCTCACAGAGCGATAACGCGTATCTCAGCGACCTGATTTCGTACTCAAAAATACTCTCCCAGCGCAATGCCCTGCTTAAATATTTTGCTGCAAACCGCACCTACGATCCTGACACGCTGGGTATTTATAATGAGCAAATGACTGCTCTGGGAACACGCATTTTTAAAAAGCGCAGTGCATTTATAGAGGATTTCAAGCCCATTTTTCAAGAGCGCTACACGGCTATAAGCGGCGGCCGTGAAGAAGTACAGCTTAAATACAAAAGCCAGTTGCGTGATGCCCCGCTTGATCAACTTTTTGAGCAGGCGCTTCAAAAAGACCGCATGCTGCAATACACAACGGTGGGAACGCATAAAGATGACCTAGCGCTTAAAATCGAAGGACATCATGTAAAGAAATTCGGTTCTCAGGGACAGCAAAAGTCCTTTCTTATTGCCTTAAAACTCGCGCAATTTGACTTTATTAAAAAACAGAGCGGTACGACGCCGTTATTACTTCTAGATGATATATTTGATAAACTGGACGAAAAACGGGTCGCACAGATCATAAATTTGGTCAATAATGCCAATTTTGGTCAGCTGCTGCTCACAGACACACACCCCGAGCGCACCGAGGCTATTGTGAAAGAAATACATCAATCGTATAAAATATTCAAGTTATGAAAAGTGGTCATTTACTAAGTATGCTTTGCCTCGCTGTTTTATGTTGCGCCTGCGGCGGAAATAACCCCGAGCAACAAAAAGATTTTCTCAGTGGGTATTGGGAAATTCAACGTGTGGATAGTCCCTACGGAAATGATAAGGATTATAAAATAAGTGAGACCATAGATTATATCGAGATCAAAGATAGCACCGGTTTCAGGGCAAAAGTGCTCCCGCGTATTGATGGTACCATAATAACCAATGGGAATACAGAAAATATTCAGGTTTCCACAGAAAATGATAGCCTGCGTTTAATATATACCACAAATTATGATCAATGGACGGAAACCGTGCTTGAAGCCACCGAAAACACCTTAAAAGTCAAAAATCAAAAAGGCATGATCTACACCTACTCACGCCATAAACTCATAGATCTCAAAGCAGATGGATTACTTCCTGAAACGGTCGAACAGTGAACAATAAACAGTGAACAATTAGCAATTAAAATAAATGATTGATCGATTCTAGAGGGAATAACAATATAAATAATAATAATTAGGAATATGGCAAAACGAGACGCAGACCCCAAATCCCTAAAAGATGTACTTGGTGATTTTGTAAGCAACAACAAATTGCAAAAAGGCATGGATAAGGTAAACGTGGCGCAAGCGTGGGCAAATGTTATGGGGCCCGCTATTGTGAAATACACAACCCAAATAAAACTGGACGGAGACCGGTTGCTTATCCAACTTAGTTCTTCCGTACTACGCGCAGAACTGAGCTACGGTAACGAAAAAATCATCACTAATCTCAACGAAGAACTGGGCCGAGAGCTTATAAAGAAATTGATATTACGGTGAAGGGCAATGAACAATTAGCAATTAGCAATTAGCAATTAATCAATAAAACAATTATAAAGTGAAAAACTAAAAGTGGAAAGGTGGAAAGAGAGAAGAGAAACAAATGATCTTGAATATTACTAACTGGAACTGGATACAAATACTAAAACTGCCCACTGAGACTGAGTAGGTGGCTGAGTGAATTTCCTGAAGCCCTTGCGGAAGGGAATTTGTACCGAAGCCCCGGGTTAAACAAGCCAACAATAAACAATTAAACAAAAATACAGTTCAGTAATAAACATTACCGCTGAAATCGTAAATTGGCCTGTGAATTTTTTAGCACATATCTATCTTTCGGAAGGCAATGAGCAGATTACTATCGGTAATTTTATGGCAGATGGGATCAAGGGTTCCAGCTACAAAAAGTATTCCGTTCCCATTCAGAAGGGCATTATCCTGCACCGCGCCATAGATACATTTACAGACGCGCACCCCATTGTGCGGCAGAGCACCAAGCGATTGCACCCCAAATATCACCATTACAGCGGCATTATTGTGGATATTCTTTATGACCATTTTCTTGCTAAAAACTGGCCGATATACTGTAAAATTCCGCTTGCGGAATATACGGCCAACTTTTATGCGCTACTAAAAAAAAATCAGGAGAATCTTACTCCTTCTATTCAAAATATGATGCCTTATATGATTGCGGATAATTGGCTTTTAAGCTATACTGAAATCGAAGGTATCGCTACCGTGCTGCGCAATATGGACCGCCGCACGCGACAAAAAAGCGGTATGAAAAATGCCGTTGAGGATCTAAAAACACATTACACCGCCTTTGAAGCCGAATTCACTCAGTTTTTTACTGATTTACAGCGTTTTTCAGCGCAGAGGCTTAAGGAAATCCATTTACAATTCGCCTCAAAAAATGGCCAGTAATTGCTGAAAACGGGTTAAATAAACTGAAAATGAACTAATTTAAGCTAATTTCACAGCAATACGATTTTTATACCACCAACCATAATTAACTTATGCGCTTAAAAAACTACCCTTCCCTCCTGCTCTTTTTCTTTTTAACGATCCTCATAACCAGCTGTAAATCCAGCAGGCCAGAAACGCTGAGCAAGATCCCACAATATGGCCTCCTGGCAGACAAAGCCATAGTGGTTTCTGCGCGGGAAGAAGCTTCACAGATAGGCATTGAGATTCTCAAAAAAGGGGGCAATGCTTTTGATGCGATGATCGCGACAGATATGGCGCTCAACCTTACTTACCCTTTTGCCGGCAGCCTGGGTGGAGGCGGTTTTATGGTCTATCGCAAAGCAAATGGTGAGATCGGTTCGCTTGATTACCGGGAGAAAGCTCCCATGGCGGCCACAAAAAAAATGTATCAGGATGAAACCGGCGAACCTGTGGATTCCCTAAGCCGCCAAGGCGGACTTGCAGTGGGCGTTCCCGGCACCATCGCAGGTATGTTTGCGGTACATGAAAAACTGGGATCACTTCCGCTCAGCGAAATCCTTGAACCGGTAATTGCTTTGGCCAAACGTGGGTACGCAGTGACAGAGAATCAACTGGAGCGCTATCAATCCTACGCGGCTACTTTTGACAAGGTAAACGGCAAGGAAACGCTGTATTCCAAGGGCTTTCGCGAAAGCGATTCCCTACGCAAAAAAACGGGCGACACCATAGTAAATTTACAGTTGGCCGCAACGCTGCAACGTATTTTAGATAATGGCAAAAATGAGTTTTATCGTGGCGAGACCGCGCAAAAACTTGTTGATTATCTTCAAGCCAAAGGTGGAATCATAACCATGCAAGATCTTGCTGCTTATGAAGCGGTATGGCGCGATCCCGTGACCTTTACTTATGACGGGTTGCGCGTAATCAGTATGCCACCGCCTAGCAGTGGTGGCGTGGCCTTAGCGCAGATATTTAAATCGATCGCACCATATAACCTTAAAAAATACGGCCAAAATTCAGAAAAAGCGATCCAGGTGATCGTAGAGGCCGAACGCCGCGCTTATGCAGACCGCAGTTTCTTTCTGGGTGATCCTGATTTTAGCGATATTCCCGTTGCCACGCTCACTAGCGACGCCTACTTAAAGGATCGCATGGATCATTTTTCATTTAAAAAAGCAACGCCTTCGGCGGAAATTGATCACGGTAACATATCTGGTTATGAATCTATGGAAACCACGCATTATTCCATCATCGATCAGCAGGGCAACGCCATCGCCGTCACAACGACTTTAAATGGTGCTTACGGATCTAAATTATATGCAGATGAATTGGGCTTTTTCCTCAATAATGAGATGGACGATTTTAGCGCCAAGCCCGGTTATCCCAATATGTTTGGCCTTATAGGTGCCGAAGCAAACAGTATTGCGCCGCAAAAACGTATGCTAAGTTCTATGACGCCCACGATCGTGGAAAAAGACGGCAAACTCTGGATGAGCGTAGGCACGCCGGGAGGTTCTACAATTATAACCTCAGTACTGCAGACCATTTTAAATGTGAATAATTTCAATATGACGATGCAGGAAGCAGTAGACGCACCACGTTTTCACCACCAGTGGATGCCAGATATGGTCGTTTTTGAACCTGGAGCCTTTAGCGCTTCTCTATTAAAAAACTTGGAGGAAAAAGGATATCATACGCAGCAGGAAAATTCAATTATTTTGGGTAAAGTTGACGGGATTCGCGTATTGCCAAATGGCAAGCTTGAAGGTGGCGCAGACCGTCGCGGTGATGACACTCCGGTAGGTTTTTAAAATTCGAAGCAATCAAAAATCAGCGTTAAGAGATACTTTTTTGTACATTTCCCGCTTTAAAACATAGCCTTTGACAATTTATTCCATAAAACGGTATCAGCCGGAGCATAAATCCGTTTGGGACGCTTTTGTTGCTTCCGCGAAAAATAAAACCTTTCTGTTTTACCGGGATTTTATGGAATATCACGCAGATCGGTTTACAGATTGCAGTCTGCTGATCTATAAAGAAAATGAAATATTTGCTGTTCTTCCCGCAAATGCGGAAGGCAAAAAAATATATTCCCATCAAGGACTGACGTACGGCGGACTCATTTTGGCCAAAAAAATCAAGTTTAAGGCTGTTTTTGAACTTTTTAAGCAGCTTTTAGTGTTTCTGGAAAGGAACGGATTTGAGTCTCTGGAAATCAAAAATATTCCCTCGTTCTATAATTTATTGCCTGCGGAAGAACTGGATTACCTCTGCTTCTTGCTGAATGCCGAAACAAGCCGGGTGGATATTGCTGCTGTCATCGATAACAAAAACCCCATTCCCATTCAAAAAAACCGACTAGAAGGTGTTAAAAAAGCAGAAAAAAACGCCCTGAATATCGAAGAATCCACCGATTTTTCGACCTTTTGGGACGTTATTTTGAAGCCTAATTTAGATAAAAACCACAGCGCAACGCCCGTGCACAGCCTTGAGGAAATTACATTGTTACAAAAGCGTTTCCCAGAAAATATCCGTCAGTTTAATGTCATGAATACCGAAAATGAAATCGTGGCCGGCGCGACCATTTTTGAAACCGAAAACGTAGCACACGTGCAATACATTTCAGGCAATGAAGATAAACAACAACTGGGCAGCCTTGATTTTCTATTTCACCATTTGATCACTGCTGTGTTTGAGGACAAACCTTATTTTGATTTTGGCACTTCTAATGAAAACGCTGGCAAAAACCTCAACGCAGGCCTACAGTACTGGAAAGAGTGCTTCGGCGCCCGAACTTTAGTCCATAAATCTTTTTGCATTCAGATCAAGAATCATAACCGCCTTGACGAGGTGCTAATCTAACAAAAAGTAAAATATCTCAGAATTTTTCGATACTTAAAACAGCATGATACCTTTTTTAGATTTAAAGAAATACAACGCCCAGTTTGAAAATGAATTTCAAATCTGGTTCAGTACTTTTTTAAAAAGTGGCAAGTATATTTTAGGACCTGCCGTGGCTCGTTTTGAAAGCGAATTTGCACTGTATTGTGGTGAAAAATATGCTTTGGGAGTAGGTAATGGCATGGATGCGCTGCGCCTTATATTTGAGGGTTACAAAATAATGGGGAAATTAAAAACCGGAGATAAAGTTCTGGTCTGTGCACATAATTATATCGCGACCGTACTGGCAATTCGGCAAGCAGGATTAATTCCTGTTTTTGTGGAGGCAGAAGAGACACTTTTCAATATGAATGTAGATTCCATTTCAGAGAGCGTTCTTACTGATATAAAAGCCATTCTGGTAACCCATATTTATGGACAAATAGGCCCAATTGAAAAAATTAAGCGCATCGCCAAAAGCAGGAACATACCTATTATAGAAGATGCTGCCCAGGCGCACGGCGCAGATTATAAGGGTAAAAAAACGGGCAGCCTGGGAGATGCGGCGGCCTTTAGTTTTTACCCCACAAAAAACCTGGGAGCGCTGGGCGACGGCGGGGCGATCGTAACGGGCGACGACGTTCTGGCAAAAACGGTTTCTAAATTGAGAAATTATGGCACTTCGTCTAAATATGTAAATGAACTGGCGGGCTTCAATTCACGGCTTGATCCCATTCAGGCAGGTTTTCTTTCCATAAAGCTAAAAAAGCTCGATCGGGATAATGAGACGCGGAGGAAGATCGCTCAGCGCTATCTCAGCGAAATAACAAACGCTAAAATTCAACTTCCACATTATGATGGAAACACTGCGCATGTCTTTCATATTTTTGCAGTTCGCGTAGCAGATAGGTCCGCTTTTTTAAAGTTTCTAGAAGATCATAAAATAGGTTTTTTGATTCATTATCCTATTCCGCCGCATAAACAGCAAGCCCTGTCAGACTATAACAGCCTTTCATTTCCGGTTACGGAGCGCTTGGCCCAGGAACTGGTGAGTATTCCCCTCAATCCGCTGCTCACCACCGCAGAAGTTGATACGATTATCGCGACCTTAAACCGCTATTGATGATCAAATATCTGCGCCAGTTCATTGGGGGAAATATCCTTTTAAAGATCACTTCCTTCAACTCCATTGCCATTGGCGTTCGCATCATAGCGGGACTCATAAGTTCTAAGGTGATCGCTTTTTATCTGGGCGCGCCCGGGATGGCGCTGCTGGGTGACCTGCGCAATTTTATGGCTTCGGTGCAAGGTGTGAGTACGCTGGGTATGACTAACGGCGTGGTAAAATATACAGCGCAGTTTAAAAAAGAGCCTGGTGTACTGGGAAAAGTGCTTACAACTTCTTTCATTTTAGGTGCTTTTGGGACGGTTTTGACCGCTTTTGTGCTGTTTTTAGGCGCTTCGTTCTGGAATTCGTTTCTTTTCGGAGACAGTTATAATTTCACTTTTATCTTTCAAATCCTGGGATTGGCACTCCCCTTTTATGCGCTCAACACGCTGCTCGTTGCAGTAATAAATGGTTATGCCAAATTTAAATGGATCATTATAATCAATGCCACGACAAATATAATGGGGCTTCTGGTCACCGTTTTTTTGATCTACACACGCAATATTGAAGGTGCATTTATTGCTATTGTCACCGTGCCCTCGCTCGCACTGCTTATCACCGGTCTCGCGCTTATAAAAAAATCCCGTTTTTTAAGCTTTTTTAAGTTCACTAATTTTGACTGGTCCTATGTCAAAAAATTTGGATCCTACACAGGGATGACACTTTTTTCGGCAATTAGTACACCGTGGATTTTTATTGCGATCCGCCAGCGCATTATAAATGTAGATGGCCTCACAAACGCCGGTTATTGGGATGCGATGTTGCGCCTTTCTGATTATTACCTGATGTTTGTCACTTCTATTCTCACGCTTTATATTTTGCCCAAACTTGCAGCAATTAAAACCACAAAAGCCTTTAGAACCGAAGTTTTTAACTTTTATAAGACTATTTTACCCCTTTTTGGCTTCGGACTTTTACTTGTTTATTTGCTTAGAAATCTGCTCGTACGCCTTGTTTTTACTAAAGATTTTGTGGCCATGTCCCCTATTTTTGCCTGGCAGCTGAGCGGTGATTTACTGCGGGTAGCTTCCTTGGTTATTGCTTATCAATTTCTGGCTAAAAATATGTTCTGGACCTTTATTTGTACACAAATTTTTTCACTGGGTGTTATTTATTTTTCAAGTGTTTTTTTTATAGACCGCTATGGCTTTGTGGGTGCTGGTATGGGGCATTTGTTCAGTTATTTCATTTATCTTATCGTGGTTCTTTTTATTTTTAGAAAGGCCTTGTTTTATACAAATCCCCAAGAAATTATCTAATTGTACATATGCTAAATACTGTAAATAAAACCCATTTTTTATTTCGTTATGGCTACGTTGCCCTGAGTATCCTATTCTTTGCTTTATTGGCGATCTATTACGTAACGCAAGATCCCATAACATTCAATAATGGCAAGGGTTTTGACGGGGTGAAATATGTAGATATTGTTGAGCAACTGCGCGCTGGTGAACCTATCGCTGGTCCGGCTCCTTTTGTTTATCGACTGGCTACGCCATATTTGGTTGCTTTACTGCCGTTTACGATCCTTACATCCTATTTTATAGTAAATAGCATATTTGCACTTATTTCCGGTTTATTGCTGTTTTATTGGCTGAAGGAAACGCTTGCAAATGCATGGATTTCTTTCGGTTTTGTGATCTTCCTGTTTTTGCATTGGCAAGCCTCTTTGCGCTTCACTGTTTTTTATCCGGCAGATTGTGATCCACTGGCGATTATTTTTGTGATGCTGGGGCTGATTGTACTGCAAAAACTAAACAAAAATTTTAGCTGGAAAAAATTATCGCTCTTTACAGTTTTGGTTTTCGTGGGAATTTTTCAGCGGGAATTTATCCTTTCTCTGGCTTTTGGAATGCCTTTTTTGGGAAAATGTTCTAGCTATAAGAACAACTACATCAACATTAATAAAACGCTTTTTACACGGAATATAAAGGCTTTTCTCATCGTTTTCTGCGTCGGACTTCTTGGAATCTGGTTCACGCATTTGCTCGTCAATACCGTAGAAAATGGCTACGGATTTCTGCACGCAATCTACCGGTGGATGCATCAAAAGTCCGTTTTCCAACTGCTTGCAGGTTTTTATTATACGCTGGGTATTCTTCTTATTTTCCCGTTTTTATTTTACAAAAGCGCACTGAAAGTTTTCAAATCGCATCTATATCTCTTGCCCATTTTTGCCATTGCGCTGATCCTATCCTGGATAAGTGGAGGCGATACCGAACGCTTTATTCTCTGGTATTGCCCCATTTATTTTCTCATCATCGGTCATGTGCTTGTTGACCATAAAGACTTTTTTCTGCGGAAACGTATCGTCGTTCCCATAGTGCTGAGTTTACTGCTCACGTTGCGTGTTTTTTGGCAAATTCCCCAGTTTTATCTCGATAACGAAGGAGTTTCTTATCCGTTTTTTGCCGTTTTCGGAACAGATAATTTTGTAAATATTCTCTCCACACATGCCAAAAAATGGGTGACAACAGTCAATTTGCTTTTGTATTTGCTGTTATCGCTTTATTTTGTGTATTGGCGGTTTGAATCTAGAATACGGCATTTGATTAAGTGGAATTGAGTTTAAAAAATCGAAATACATTTTTAGTATGGTTGCACAAAAACTTATATTAGTAAAATACAGTATATCAGCTACATATTCAGATATCTATAGAATTGTTTGGAGAAACTATACATGATGATCAGCAATTCATAAAATAGAATAACCAAAAATAGGAACCTAAAACTATACATTTAGTATATCGAAAATAGCAGACCGATCCCTAATAAAACATTCTATTACTGATCCTTATTTTGAATTTTACGGTTATAATTCAGACATAAAAATCAGTATTGAAAGCCGAATTTGGATTAGTTGTTCCCTAACAAATCAACTTCAATATTCTTGATATTTTAAAATGCTTACTTTTAGTAGAAATTAACGCAACTATGAAACACGCCGTAATCCTTTTCATAACGCTACTTACATTGGCATCATGCACAAACCCTAGCGCACCTGAAAAAAAATTAATTGAAATCACGGGGATAGACTCCACATTAAAACCAGGTGATAACTTTTATAGATATGCAAATGGTAAATGGTACGATTCCATACCCATACCTGCGTCTCAGGCAGGAGTTGGCGCCTATATGTTTATGAATTATCCCCAACGCATGCGCCTACAGGGGATATTAGATAGTCTTTCGCAAGGTGAGCAAGCAGAAGGAAGCATTGCGCAAAAAGTTGGTGACTTTTATGCATCGGGTATGGATACAGTGACCATTGACAAACGCGGTTACAAACCCATTGCCCCTACACTCGCCACTATTGAAGCCATTAACGATCTGCCGTCTTTAGTGACTTTTGTGGCAAATCAGGTTAAAGTAGATAATAATTCTATCATCGCCTTTGGTGTGGGTCCTGATGATAAAAACAGCAGCATGAATATTGCGCAGGCTTACCAAACAGGTCTCGGTTTGCCCGATAGGGATTATTATTTCAAATCAGATTCATCAACCGTCGCCATACAAAGCGCCTACAAAACGTATATTTCCACATTATTTCAACTTACAGGTAGCAATGCCGCAGAGGCCAAAAAGGATGCTGATATAGCTTACGATATTGATAAGCAACTTGCGGCATCGCACAGAACGAGAGTGGAACTTAGGGATGTGACCGCAAACTACAATAAGATGGCGGTATCTGCTCTTGCTAAAGCACAACCAAATATCGGTTGGGATGATTTCCTTCAACAAATAGGCGCTCAAACCGATTCCATAGATATTGGCCAACCGGCGTATTATGTTAAACTTAATGGGCTTTTAAAGACCACTCCTATCCATAACTGGAAATTGTACCTGAAGGCAAACGCCATTGACGCCTACGCAACTGATTTAAGTAAACCTTTTGTTGATGCCGCTTTTGAGTTTACCAAAGTTATTTCTGGCCAAGCAGTGCAAAAATCACGTGGTGAAATAATGGCTAATATTGTCGACAATTATCTTGGGGAAGCCTTGGGACAAGTTTATGTAAATAAATATTTTCCTGAGGATGCAAAAAAACGAATGTTAGATCTGGTGAATAATATTCAAAAAGCGTACGCTGTAAGAATAGATAAACTGGAGTGGATGAGTGACAGCACAAAATTAAAGGCAAAAGAAAAACTGTTTGCCATGACCAAGAAAATTGGATATCCTGATAAATGGAAAGATTACAGCAATGTGCATATTGCAAGAGATACCTATTTTGAAAACATCGTTTCTGCCGCCGCCGCGTCTTATCAACGAGAATTGGAAAAATTGGGCAAGCCTGTGGATAAATCGGAATGGTACACAACACCATCAACGGTTACAGCCTACAATAATCCTTCTGCAAATGAGATCGTCTTTCCAGCAGGTATTCTACAACCACCCTATTTTGATAATGATGCAGATGATGCACTTAACTATGGAGGTATTGGGATGGTGATAGGACATGAAATAACACATACGTTTGATGACCAGGGCGCGCAATATGATAAAGATGGCAACGTGAAAAACTGGTGGACAAAAGACGATTATAAAAAGTTTAAATCAAGAATACAGCAGGTAATTGATCAATACAGCACTTTTACAGTTTTAGACAGTTTACACGTTAAAGGGGACATGACCGTGGGTGAAAATACTGCCGATATTGCCGGAATAGCGGTGGCTTACGATGCATTTAAAATGACACAAGAAGGACAGGATTCCACAAAAGTGGGCGATTTTACTCCAGACCAACGTTTCTTTCTGTCTGTTGCGAGAATTTGGAAAGTAAAAATGAAAGAGGAATACCTTCGTTTGTGGATCAATAATAACCCACACTCACCACCTATTTGGCGCGTGAATGGACCGCTAATGAATACCACTCCTTTTTATAACGCATTTGATGTAAAACCTGACGATAAAATGTTTTTATCAAAAAAAGAAAGGATTACAGTTTGGTAAACTAGGAATTGAATAATAGGTTATAAAAACCAGTAATTCACTTTGTCGCTAAAATAAAAACTAGACTAGTCGAGACCCAATTTAAAATTTTAAAAAACGATCGTATTGACTTTTCAAACAGTGTTTTTTCTGGTGAATAGAAATCGATGGCCATTTGTCACCTAGTGTCCCGATTTTTTATCGGGATATATCGAGAGAGGGGTAATGACCCATATATTCCTCATTTTCCGGAAAAGACTTCTCGATACTTTTTTCATGCTGCTCTCGCATTTTGAAAAAAACTCGCAGTGACGAAGCGTTTAAGATCAAGATTTTTTCAAAATTATAAAAAAAACAATATGAGTTAATCAACTGGTAGACAAGTAGATATAAAATTACGTCAATGATAGTAGGCAAAGGGGGATCTCATTCATAATTATGGAACAAAACCTTATATTTGTTTTACTCAAAATACGGTAGTTATGGATTTAGAAACACGAAAATATGCAGTTCTAGATTTTTGTAACTTTACTTTAAAGCAATAATATGAGCACAGCAGAATTTAACCATACTAAAAAAGAGCTTTTAGGATGGATTCAATCTTTAACAGATGATTCAATTTTAGGTCTGCTCCATACCATAAAATTATCAAGTGAGGGCAAGACTACAGATTGGTGGGAGGAACTTACCGAAAATGATAGGATAAATATTCTTAGCGGAATTAAGAATTATCAGCAGGGTGAAACTATGAAATCCAAGGAATTCTGGAACAGTTTATCGAATGGATAAAACCTACGAGGTAGAATGGACGGAAAGGTCTTTGCTGAATGCCATTTCCATTAAAAATTACCTCATGACAAAATTCACACTAAAAGAGGCTGCTAAATTTGAAAATCTGCTACGGCAATTTGAATTGACGGTTTCCAATTTCCCTTCGTTATATCCTAAATCAGAAAGTCAAAAGCTTTTGAGGCGAGCAGTTATCCATAAAAATACAACTGTTTACTATATCTTCGATAATGATAAAGTGACCGTAATAGCCATGAAAGATAATAGGCAAAAAAGTCCCAGCAAATAAAATACGTTTAGAAAAAAGAATATTGATCGTATTTGTAAAAGTTCAAATAAAAATGAGCTTATGGAGTCAAATGATAAAAAAACAAGAGCTAAATTGGTTGCAGAAGGTTCGTTAAAGTTGGAGCAATACAGGTACTAAAAGACCAGCATTTGCAATAGAGCCGGCAAAATTGTAGCGGTTCGTTTAGGATTTTCCGGGCCCGCCCGCCAGTCATCGAGAGAGTGAGCAAGCCAATAATGGTCAATTGTCTAGATAAAATAACTGTTTTTGGTGTCTTGCATACCAGTAGAAATCCTAAAATAATAAGGAAAGGGATAAAAGTAATAAAGTTACTGTGAACGGCAAAGTTTCCACGCCATTACATATTTTTCCGCTATTTGCTCATAATCGTGACAATACTCAACAAATTCACGCGCGTTTTTGGAGATTTCAACCAGTTTTTGGGGATTTCCAAGCAGATTTCGAAGGTTCTCGGCGATTTTCTCAGCATTCGGGATCGTATGAATGGCAACATTATTTTCCGGTAAATTATAAAAATCACAAAAAGCCTCGCCAGCGCCGGTAAAAACCACTTTCCCCTTGGCCATCGCTTCCAGTGCATTGTAACCCTGATCAATTGCATATGCCTGATCCAGAACAATATGGGCAGCATCATATTTCTTGATATATTCCGCGTAGGGCAGACTTTCTGCGGTGATTATTTCGACCCTTTCTTCAAACTCTTGCTTAATCTGCTTAAGCGCATTTTCAAAAAGATCATTGCCCTTTTTATAATAATTGCTCCTATTTATACCATGAAAAATAACGATTTTATCGGCTATCGCCGGAAAAGGAACCGCTGCCAGCGCATCCAGATTGACAGGATTGGGGATCATACCAAAATAATCGGGCAGGTTTTCGTCTTTATAAATGGTGTGGTAATCGAGATCTGTCGTGATCAGCAAATCTTTCTGTTTAAAAATCCAGTTGTGGTAATTTCGATGCTTTTCAGTAAGGTAAAGTTCACTCCACGGAAATTTCTGCTTTCCGCGCAGCGCATCCATGGGATTATAGGGTAATTTACTCCGATTTTTCAAGTACAGATAATCATCTCCACAACCCAAAATAACTAGTCTTTTGGTCATTTTACGGAGCATTTTGACCAATTTCCGCTCAAAAAAATATGGAGTTTTAAAAGGATATTCATTAATAAGCTGGATTACATCAAAATCACCTAAATTTCGCAAAGCCTGCTTTGTCCTCCAGTAGGTTTCCACAAAAGCGATATCATACTTGGTAGCGCGAAAAATCACCTGCCGCAATGCATTCAGCAGAAAAAAGTCTTGCGCATATTTTCCACGCACATTGATATCTACGGGAAATTTCTTAAAAGCATCGCCGCTTCCCAGCAACAGCACCTCGTGACCGCTCTTTTCCAGCCCCTGTTTCAACGAATTGTGCAGATTGCTGTACTCCCCTACCAGCAATATTCTCATATATTAACCTATTTTTGAAGCCGAAAGATAAAAAACAATGCCGCAACCCCGCCATAAAATCGCTATTCTTGTAGAAGCCCTGGGCACGGGCGGCGCAGAACGATCGGCAGGATTACTTTCTAAAATATTCCGCGATTTGGGCCACGAGGTCTATATGGTCACAATTACCGATATTGTCGAATATCCCTACGCCGGCCAACTTATAAATCTAGGATTGCTTAAAAACAAGCGCAATGATCCTTTCAACAAATTGAAACGTTTTAAGCATTTTAAAGACTTTTTAAGTACTAAAAAGATTGACTTTGTGCTCGATTTTAGGTTCCGGAAAAATTATTTTAAGGAATGGCTGCTCGCCAATTATCTCTATGCCAATGTAAAACGCATCTATATGGTGCGCAGTTACCAGCTGGCGTATTATTTTCCAAAAGCAAGTATAAAAACCAACGTGCTTTTCTCAAAAGCTTTCAGTATAAACTGTATTTCCGAAGGAATTATGGAACGGATCAAAACCGATTATGGACTGAAAAACACCAGTTTTATCAAAAATCCGGTAGATTTTGAGGAGATCCAAAAACAATCTGCTAAAGCGGAAATCACCGGTAAATACGTTGTTGCCGCTGGCAGGATGAGCCTTGACATCAAGCAATTTGATAAATTGATCAGGACGTACGCGCAGTCTGATCTGCCCCAAAAAGGTATCGCCCTTAGACTGCTGGGCGACGGAAAATTAATGGTCGACTATAAAAAACTGGCCGCCGTACTTCAAATTCAGGATCTAGTACACTTTGAAGGTTTTAAAGAAAATCCATTTCCCTATTTTAAAAACGCACTTTTCACGGTGCTTTGCAGCAAGTTTGAAGGTTCGCCGCGCGTACTGCTAGAAAGCCTTGCCTGCGGTACACCGGTGATCGCAATGGATTGTCAAACCGGCCCGCGGGAAATTATTAAACATCAAGAAAACGGACTTCTACTACCAGAAAATGACTTTGAGGCGCTAAAAGTGGCTATGAACCGCTTTGCGGAAAACGACCAACTCAGAAATGCCTGTGCGGTTAATGCGCGACAAAGTATCGGAGATCATAGCCTGCAAAACGTGGGCAAAGCTTGGGAAAAACTACTAAATTCGGCATCATGAAACCCCATAGAATAAAAATTCCCAAAATAGAAGATCATCGCGGGAACCTTGCAGTAATCGAAAAAGAGGTGATCCCATTTGTATCCAAACGTGTTTATTATCTATTTGATGTTCCCAGCGGTACCAGTCGTGGAGGGCATGCACATAAAAATCTGTATGAATTTCTCATTGCGCTGAGTGGCAGTTTTGACGTTATTCTTGATGATGGGAAAAATGATGGGAACGCACAAACTACCCATACCCTGAATCGCCCAGACGAAGGCCTGCTCATTCCCAGCGGCTACTGGCGTGAACTCGAGAATTTTTCTTCCGCGGGAATTTGTTTGGTTTTGGCTTCGGAAGAATTTGACGAGGAGGATTATATTAGGGATTATGATGATTTTTTAGAATATAAAAATGCAATACCAAATTAATATCCTGCAAGGTCTTTTTTTGACCTTGTAGGTATAAAACAAGATGATATTTGGAGGTTTTTACTACTAATCGTTTATTCCAGAATCAGTGCGGTTTAACCACCCCTCTTCCAGCAAAGCTGAAATTATCCCCTCCTTTTTAAGGAGGGGAGCTATAATTTTTATATCAGAAAAATTAATAATAGCATAAGAACTCCTCATTGATAAGGGAAGGTGGCACCGTAAGTGACGCAAGGGTTTGCGATCGTTAATTAAAAACTAGTGAACCGCTTCCCCTTTTTCAGCAGCAAATCTTTGACAAAACGCAATGCAAGAACAACATGCCTGGGTGCTTTTAAGAGTTGACGTTGTTTTGATGTCAATAAACCTTCATCTATTTTTTTGCGCATCGCTCGGAAAAGGTCTGGCCGGCTTTCCACTTTATAGAAAATGGCCAGAAAATAGCGTTTTAGGTTAATATATTGCCTTAAACTGGAGTTATTTGGGTTTTCATCTAAGTATTTCTGAAAATCTGGAATGCTACGTTCACTTTTTTTGCTTCGGGTAATCTGGTTTTCTGCCTGCATGGTATGGTGGCAGGTAACTTTGGGATCGTAAGCCATTTGATGTTTTAAAAAGATCCGAATGTAAAAATCCACGTCTTCTGCGTAGTTGATTTTAGGATCAAAACCGCCACATTCCTCGATAACGCCTTTTTTAAAGGCTATACTGCTCTGCCCCACCAATGGCTGTTTGAGATTGGCCATAAAAAAATCTGTGATCAATTGCGGTGTCGCGGTATTTTGTAGGTTTATTTGGGGCGCCACCAGATTGCCATTGGCATACTGTTCAACATAACCTGTGCCTAGCACGCCGACTTCTGGAAATAACTGCCCGAGTTGTTTTAAAGTCTCTAAATGATCATTTTTCCAGCGGTCATCGGCGTCGAGCAAGGCAATATGGTTTCCGCTTGCGGCGGCAATCCCAATGTTTCTGGCTTTTGAGAGTCCGTGGTTTTCTTGGTCTATTATCTTGATACGCACATCGGCAAATTCTCTTAGAATTTTTAGGCTTTGATCTGTAGAACCATCATTTACCGCGATTACCTCAAAATCCGTAAATTTTTGATGAAGGACAGATTGTATGGTTTGCTGCAAGAATTCAGCCTTATTATAAATGGGGATTACAACAGAAAATTCTGGCATTTCAGTTAAGGTTTGATAAGAGAATTCGCAGGCGATAAATGTCAAAAACCGTTAAGGAAGGATTTGAAGATAGCAAATTCTTTTTCATTTGATTTTCAAAAAATGCCGTACATTTCAGGAATACATTGGTAAGTCGGTATTTTTTAAGTTTTAATGCCGCTTTTTGAATTGTATAATGATCTTCTGGAATACGCCCTTTTTCAGCTAAAAAAACAAGGGATCGAACCGCTTTTACAGATTTTTCCATAAATTTTTCGTTATTTTCTAAACCTTTATGAATCAAAGGATTGTCAATATGCAGAACGGTAGCGCCAAGGTTTTTTAAATTTGAAGTAAACAGCGCATCCAGCCCATACCGGTTTTCCAGAAGATCATTGGCTTTCAGAAAAAGTGACTTCCTGATCAAAAAACCTTGTGATATAATGCTTATAAATGGCTTTTTATTGCGTTGGGCGACGGTTTGTGATTCACGGCTACTTCCATATTTCCAACGGAGGGTATTCTGGGCAGGTTTCTCCTTTTCATAGACTATTCCGCCGAAGATAAGATCGGCTTGCCCAGCATATTCCGTATAATTTCTAACAAAATTTGGGGAGGAGGGAAATACATCTGCATCCAGAAAAAGCAACCATTTATATCTTGCCGCATTTGCCAGCACATTACGGGTTGCAGAACGCCCTTTATTTGAAGATGCCCTTATATACGTGACCTCCGCCAAACTTTCAGATTCTCTGTTGGCACTTTCCACACACAAATTTGTAGAATGATCGTCAAATACAATGATCTCAAAAGGAATCTGTAAAGCAACGGTCTGCTTGTGCATTTCCTTCACAAGAGGCACCACATTGTAATTGTAAACAGGAATAAGAATGGAGATCAAGAAAAGGGACGGTTATTTGATTATTTGAAATTTCATATTCGTATTTAAATCGTCTTTTGTACCACTTCAAAGATTTTGTTACCGTCGCATTTTAACGTCTTCGACGGAAATTTAAGCAAGAGCGCATAATCGTGGGTCGCCATAAGAATAGTATTTCCGTTTTTATTGAGCTCACGCAAAACGCCCATCACCTCTACCGAAGTCTGCGGATCAAGGTTCCCAGTGGGCTCATCAGCAAGAATAAGTTCGGGATTATTGAGCAATGCCCGCGCAATGCCCACACGCTGCTGCTCACCGCCAGAAAGCTGATAAGGAAACTTAAAGCCTTTGGTTTTCATATCTACCTTTCCCAGTACGGCATCTATGCGATCCTTCATTGCGTCTTTATCTTTCCAGCCGGTTGCTCTTAGCACAAAACCTAGATTATCTGCTATATTGCGGTCATTGAGCAATTTAAAATCCTGAAAGACCACGCCCAATTTTCGTCTTAAAAAAGGAATTTGTTTTTCTTTTAAATGTGCCAGGTCAAAATCTACAATGTGCCCTTCTCCCTGCTGCAGCGGTAGATCGCCGTACAATGTTTTCATAAAACTGCTTTTCCCAGAACCGGTCTTGCCAATTAGGTAAACAAATTCCCCTTTGTTTATTGTGATACTAACATCAGAAAGTATGAGACTTTCCCGCTGAAAAATGGAGGCATTGCGAAGTTGAAGGACTTCTGTGTGGGACATAAAAACGAGGGTTTGATAAATTCAGTTCAAAAATATAACATTTATTAGAGCTAAGATCTTTTTTACCATTTACGGCCTACAATCTCCCAAAAAACGCATCTTTTAAGTCAAAAACGGACATTAAATGACAACTTTTAAGGTATTAATTTTTATTTTGATCGTCATATAAAAATACCCGTAATTCTTAAAAGCAGTGATTTTCAACCGAAAAACGCTAAAAAAGCCTAAAAAGCGGACATTATTTTTCTTAACATAATTATCGCACTTTTGCAGCGTTATAGCAATTAAAAAGCCATTAACTTTGGCCATTTAAAGTATAATTTGACATCCTATAATCACAAATATTTCTCTATGACCTATAGAATTTTATTGTTTTCACTTATGCTATTGCTGGGCGCCGCTCCGCTTGCTGCCCAGCAATCCGCAGCCTTTACAAACGATCTGGTACAATACAATAAGGCACTAACGCTTTACAGCAATCAGCAATATCTGCCCGCTCAGGCAATTTTTGAACAAGTGAAGGACAAAGCCACAGATCCTACCGTAAAAGCAGACTGCGCGTATTACATCGCAAATGCCGCGGTGCGACTCAACCAGCAAGGAGCAGATCAGCTCATGCAGAATTTTGTTGAAGATTATCCTACAAGTACCAAGCGCAATTCGGCGTTTAAGGATGTAGCGGATTATTATTTTGAAAATGGAAATTATGGCAAGGCCAAAAAGTGGTATGAGCAGACACAAGTCGGCAATCTAAGCGGTAAGGAGCAGGACCGCTATAATTTCAATATGGGTTATGTACACTTCAAAACCCGCCAGCCGGAAGAAGCTCTGGCGTATTTTGCCCGGGTGCACGATTCTGAAAAATATGGACCACGTGCCAAATATTATGAAGGTTTTATCGCCTACGGAAAAGATGATTACGACCAGGCCAAAGAACTTTTTGAAGAAGTGGAGGCCGAAGAAGGAGAACAGGAAGAACTGTCTTACTTTAAATCAGATCTAGCGTTTAAATCGGGTGATTTTGAAGAAGCTATCGCTCAGGCGAAAGAAAAACTGGCGACTGCAGACCGTCGTGAAGTTTCAGAATTGAACAAGATCATCGGCGAGAGTTATTTCAACTTAAAACAATACGCAGAAGCGCTGCCCTACTTAAAAGAATATAAGGGAGACCGCGGCAAATGGAACAATACCGATTATTATCAGTTGGGTTATACCTATTATAAACAAGGCGATTATGAGCTTGCCATCAGCGAATTCAATAAAATCGTGGATGGCAAAAACAGTGTGGCACAGAATGCTTATTACCATTTGGCTGACGCGTACTTAAAAACAGGCCGCAAGCAGGAAGCACTTAACGCTTTCAGAAACGCTTCAGAAATGGATTTTGACGCCCAGATCAAACAAGATAGCTTTTATAATTATGCCAAATTGAGCTATGAGATAGGAAATGCCTACGAGGCTACGCCAAAGGTGATCACCAGTTATCTAGCAACCTACCGCGACGCCCCTCAAAAACAGGAGATGGAATCGCTATTGATTGACAGTTATCTTACTTCAAAAAACTATGAAGCCGCGATGGGCCTTTTTGAAAGCAGCGCAGATTTTAAAGATCCCGCGGCGTACCAGCAGGTCGCTTTTTATTACGGTATAGATCAATATAATGATAGCAAGTACGATGATGCAGTCGTAAGTTTTACAAATGCCTTAAAATATCCTGTAAACGCAGAATTAAATGCAAAATCCCTTTATTGGAAAGCAGAAAGTGAATACAATGTAAACCGAATAGACGCGGCAATTGCAACGTTCAACAAGTTTGAGCAAAGTTCTTCCGCAAGCAGTTTGCCAGAATATAAAAACATTTCCTATAACTTGGGTTACGCCTATTTTAAAAAGAAAGGCTACAAAGAGGCGGCACGGTATTTTGACCGCTTTGTGAAATCTGGAAATGCTGACGAAGTGCGCAAAGGCGATGCTTATATGCGTCTAGGAGACAGTTATTTTATAGACCGCCAGTACTGGCCTGCGATGGAAGCTTACAATGCTGCGCTAGAAATCCCCAGTGCAGACCGTGATTATGCCGCGTTTCAAAAAGCGATCAGTTATGGTTTTGTAGACCGAAAAAATGAGAAAGTGGAAGGTTTGCGTGATTTCGCTTCCCGCTTCCCGTCTTCCAGCTATCGTGATGACGCGCTCTATGAACTTGGAAACACTTACGTTTCTCAACAAAAAAATCAGGAAGCTATTGAGGCCTATGATCGGTTGATACGTGAGATTCCACAGAGCAAATTTGTCGCCAATGCACTTCTCAAAAAAGCGCTTATTTATGATAATACCAACCGCACCAGTGAAGCATTGGAAATCTTTAAAAAAGTAGCCACCCAATTTCCCGGTACGCCAGAAGGTGTTCAAGCGGTGGCTTCGGCCAAATTGATTTATATAGACTTGGGACAAGTAGATGAATACGGGCGCTGGGCAAATTCACTGAATTATATTTCGGTGGAAAATGCCGAACTTGATGACGCTGCTTTCGCTTCCGCGGAAAAACAATTTGTGGAAAACAAAGGGGACAATGCCCGCACCCAATTTGAAAAATATTTGCAAGAATATCCCACCGGCCAGCGTGCTCTTGAAGCTCACTTTTATTTAGGTCAGCTATATTTTGATGAAAATCAGTTTGAAAAGACCATTCCGCATTACAAATATGTACTGGCTAAAGAGCGCAGCGAGTTCACTGAACAAGCGCTCGCACGTCTGGGACAAGTGTATCTGAGTGAAAGCAATTATACCGATGCAATCCCCGTTTTGAGCCGTTTGGAAAAAGAATCAGACATTCCGCAGAACACCATTTTTGCACAGAGCAACTTGATGAAATCTTATTCTGAACTGAAACAATATGACAAAGCGGCGTCCTATGCAGACAAGGTTTTGGCCAACTCAAAAATAGACAATAACGTGAAAAGTGACGCACAGGTAATCATTGCTCGCAGCGCCATGCAGACCGGCAACGAAGCACGCGCTAAAGAAGCGTATGCAGAAGTACAGCAAATCGCTACCGGTGAACTGGGCGCAGAAGCGCTGTATTATGATGCGTATTTTAAAAATAAAGAAAACAACTATAAAGCATCCAATGATGCGGTGCAGAAACTGGCCAAAGATTACAGCGGTTACAAAGCCTACGGTGGTAAAGGGCTTTTGCTAATGGCCAAGAACTTTTATGCGCTAAAAGATGCGTATCAGGCAACTTACATACTCGATAATGTGATATCCAACTTTAGTGATTATCCTGAACTGGTTGCCGCAGCAAAAGCAGAACAGAACACCATTAAAGCAGCCGAATCAAAAACAAACGCTTCCGTACAGGAAAACTAAAAAATCGGCCATTATTTGACTTAAAACGTTAAAAAACGGCTTGATTTCCATGTTTTTCAGCGCAGTTTAAAATGATAAAAATCCAAACCATATCCATGATTATAAATCTGAAGCCCTTATATCTTACTACGGTCACCTTACTTTTTTTCACCTTTCAAAGTTTTGCTCAGGACAAAGACAACCTGGGCACAGAAGTAGTGAATGTGGTCAAACCCTACACTCCAGAAATAGGCGATGCCTTTAAAGTAAAAGCAACTCCACAACTTGGCGACTCTGTAAATACCGCGAAAAAGAAGGTTACGTATGGCATTTTTTCGGTCCCAGTCGCCTCTACTTTTACTCCGGCAAAAGGTCGTGCAGAGGAAATTGAGAAGATAAAACCACCAAAATTATATGATAATTATGCCACGCTGGGTTTTGGAACCTATGAAAGCGCCCTGGCAGAATTTTACACCAATTTTGAGATAGACCGTGATCGCAATTTTGGGATTTACCTAAACCACAATTCGTCTCAAGGCGGCATTAAGGATGTAGTCCTGGATGACAAATTTTATGATACCAACCTTAATTTTAATTACACATCTCGCGACCGCTATGTAAACTGGATCACTGATCTGGAGTTGGAGCATCAGCTTTATAACTGGTACGGTGTTGATGAACTTACCCGTCTGGCCACACCACAAACTATCAACGGCATAGATCCTACGCATAGCTTTTATGGTGCGGGACTTACGACCACGGTAGATGTGGAGGATTCCTTTTTTGACAGTGCTACAGCTACGGTACGTTATTTTGGCGACAGTGAAAAGTCAAGCGAAATACGCGCCATTATTGAACCGAAAATTGAGTTTCCTATCACAGACGAAAAAATCAACCTTGATTTTAAGGCTGATTATGTGAACGGTAAATTTGACCGTAATTACGACAATTCCCAAGAGATCAATTATAGCCACCTGCTTATTTCGGGTTCGCCATCGCTACAGGTGCTTCGGGACAATCTGACCTTAAATATGGGCATTACGGTTGCGGTAGATCTGGACACAGAAAACAGCGATACTGATTTCTATTTCTATCCCCAGGTTTCAGCATCTTACCGTCTCGCAGATGAATATTTTACGCCCTACGCCGGTGTGGAAGGTGGCCTCAAGCAGAATAGCTACCGTGATTTTACCCAGCAAAATCCTTTTGTATCTCCTACTTTACAAGGTATGTCTCCCACAGATGAAAAATACAATGCTTTCTTTGGTGTAAAAGGAAAGCTCTCTAACGCACTCAGCTACAATTTAAGAGGAAGTTACAGCGCTCAGGATAACGAGGCCTTTTTTCTCAATAACCCCCGCTACGAGGACGGAAATGGCAATGTGGGCAATGAAAATTATCAATATGGAAATTCCTTTGGGGTGATTTTTGACGACGTGAGAATGCTTTCCTTTTTTGGAGAGATAAATGCCGATGTAAACAGCAACTTTAAATTGCGCTTAAACGCGGAATATTTCTCTTACAACACAGATGCGATCGCCGAAGCCTGGAACAGGCCAGATTATAAAGCCTCGCTTTTTGGCGATTACCAAATTTCGGAGCAATGGTACGCCGGGACAACTCTCTTTTTAGTAGGTGAACGTATGGATCAGTCGGCCATTACCGGCCCTTTTGTAAGCGATAACGCTACGACCGTAACCTTAGACAGTTATTTTGATGCCAATGCCCACTTGGGCTACCGCTTTAACGAGCAACTTTCGGTTTTTGGAAGGGTGAACAATATACTTGACAATTCTTACGAAAAATGGTTGAATACTCCGGTGCAAGGTATTCAGGCTTTGTTGGGAGCGACGTATAAGTTTGATTGGTAAATCCTCCCCTAGCCCCTCCGAAGGAGGGGAACTCTCAACGGTTAGCTCCTCATGGCTCCTCCCCTTTGGGGAGGTTGGGTGGGGATTGTGGTTGTAAGGGGAATTTTAAAATGGTATGCTGCTATTTTTGTATTTTCGCCAAAAACAATTCCATTTATGAACTACCTCTACATTGCGCTTTTAAGCGTTTTTATTGTTTCCTGCTCTAATACAGATAAGCAGGAAGCCGATTTGATTCTCACTAATGCCACGATCTACACGGTAGATTCGGCATTTTCAAAAGCGGAAGCTTTTGCTGTCAAAGACGGAAAATTCATTGCCGTGGGAACTTCAAAGGAAATCAATACAAAGTATACCGCCGATCAAAATATAGATGGCAAGGGTAAAATAATTTATCCCGGTTTTATAGACGCACATTGTCATTTTTACCGCTTTGGCACCAATTTACAATCGGTTGACCTCGTGGGTACCAGAAGTTATGATGAAGTCCTGAAGCGCGTAACGGCTTTTCAAAAGGAAAAACCAGCGGACTTTATCTACGGCCGCGGTTGGGATCAGAATGACTGGGAGGATAAAAACTTTCCTACAAAAAGGGAATTGGATTCTATTTTTCCTGATATTCCAGTGGTATTGCAACGGGTAGATGGTCACGCGTATCTGGTGAATCAAAAAGCTTTAGATTTAGCAAAAGTAGATGAGAAAACGAAAGTTGACGGCGGCGAAATAGTAAAGGTAAACAATGAAATTACTGGAGTACTCATTGACAATCCTATGGATTCGATTAATGCCATAATGCCGAAAATGAGCCGAAACCAGCAAATAAAAGCACTTCAGGAGGCCGAAAAATACTGTTTTAATTATGGCCTCACTACCGTAGATGATGCCGGTATCTCACGTGAAACCATTGAGCTCATAGACAGTCTGCAACAGGCTGGCGCGCTAAAGATGCGTATCTACGCAATGGTGAGCAATACTGCCGCAGACCGTGATTACTATCTCAATAAGGGAATTTTAAAAACAGATAAACTCAATGTACGTTCCATAAAAGTATATGGCGATGGCGCTTTAGGTTCGCGCGGTGCCGCTTTACGCGAGCCGTATTCTGATCGAGATGGGCATTACGGTGCGATGATTACACCGGTAGACAGCATTTATGCTCTCGCCAAAAAAATTGCCGAAACCGATTTTCAGATGAATACTCACGCCATAGGAGACAGTGCAAATACAGTTGTTTTAAAGGCATATACAGAAGCACTTTCAGACAAAACCGACGCGCGCTGGCGGGTAGAACATGCGCAGGTCATTTCACCCGAAGATTTTGATTATTTTGATGACAATATCATTCCCAGTGTCCAGCCCACGCACGCTACCAGTGATATGTACTGGGCTGAAGATCGCCTGGGCGCTCGCCGTATGGAAGGCGCTTATGCCTATAAACAATTACTGGATGAGTCTGGAACGATTGCCTTGGGAACTGATTTTCCAGTTGAGCAAGTGAATCCGTTTTACACTTTTTATGCCGCTGTTGCGCGAAAGGATCTTGAGCGTTTTCCCGAAGGTGGCTTTCAGCCCAAAGATAAACTGAGTCGGGAAGAAGCGCTGCGCGGAATGACGATCTGGGCCGCACATGCCAATTTTGAGGAGGAAGAAAAAGGAAGTATTGAAGCAGGAAAATTTGCTGATTTTATAATTATGGACAATGACCTTATGACTATTACAGAAGACAAATTACCTGATCTCAAGGTTTCTGAAACGTATCTGGGAGGTGAAAAAGTGAAATAAAATCGGGTTTTAAAGCTCAAAATTGGCATTATTACCGCTTTTTTCAAATACTAAGACTATCTCAATTAACGTGATTTTGACAGAAAGCTGACTTGTTTTATCTACTTTAGAGTCAATAGATATTAATAAAACAAAACATTATATAATTATGAAGTTTACAAGAAACGCATCAGCACATTGGCAAGGAACACTTAAAGAAGGAACTGGAAGTTTAACAACAGAGAGTAAAGCTTTAAACGAAGCCAAGTACGCATATAAAACCCGTTTCAAGGACGATGTAGGAACCAATCCAGAAGAATTAATAGGTGCTGCCCATGCTGGTTGTTATACTATGCAGCTGAGCGGCCTGATGACCGAAGATGATATTACTGCCGACAGTCTGGAAACCAAAGCCCATGTTACCTTTGAAGACGGTGAGATCACTAAAATTGAACTCGACGTTACCGGGAAGGTTTCTGGTCTAGACGAGAAAAAATTCAAGGAATATGCTGAAAAAGCCAAAGAGGTTTGTCCAGTTTCCAAGCTTTTAAAAGCAGATATCAGCTTGAAAGTGACCTTTAAGTCTTAAATATTTCTTCTTTTCTTTTTTGAAAAGATATTTTAAAAGCCTTTTTGCATGATGCAAAAAGGCTTTTTTTACTAGATTTATCGGGAATAGTCAATTGGCAAATAGCAAATA
>Ga0314774_1000162_pt1 | contig 58710 bp, 54 predicted proteins | sample MetaGCBIA2018_FD_204515 | JGI IMG/M metagenome (GOLD analysis project Ga0314774, IMG submission 204515) | Cryopeg brine microbial communities from Beaufort Sea near Barrow, Alaska, United States - CBIA 2018 | ecosystem: Environmental > Aquatic > Marine > Coastal | place: USA: Alaska | collected... | reverse complement strand
TGCCGTTCAGGCGCTCGATCTCGGTGTTTTTATTTGCGAGCAATGTGGGCCAGTTGAATTTTACGTCGGCAAGAGGCACCTGCCAGCCGTAGCCGGCGGCGTCTTCCAGTTCATCGTGAACGTGGGCACCATAAACAAACAGTTTTTTTGGCACGCAACCCACATTCACGCAGGTGCCACCCAGGTAACGCGATTCCACCACCGCTACCCGCGCACCGCGCTGGGCGGACATGCGGGCGAATCGAACGCCACCAGAGCCGGCGCCTATCACAATCAAGTCGTAATCTGCTGAGTTAGACACAAGGTCTCCCGTCATTAATTGATTTGAAGCTGTTTCATTCCGTTCAGTTTTACGCTGGCAGGGCGATTAGAGGCCAAGTGTCAAACGGGCTGTTACCTTGCCCCCTTCGGCGGTCTTTTCCAGCGCCGCCTGATCTATTAAAACACCATTTTCGACACTCAGGGTTTCCAGCCAGGCGGCCACATCGGAAAAGGGTACGTTATCCATCCATATACGAACAGAGCTATCACCACTAGGCTCAAAGCGCTGCAACACCAGCCCGGACTCCCGTGCCGAACGGGTGACCAGGGCCATCAACGCGCGGCTATCTGTTGGTTTTTCGATAGCGGTGTCTGCGTCAGCATCAATACGGCTCGCTCCCGCTAGCGTGCTTATACTGGCAGCGTTGCCGTTCATCCAGACGAGTAGCTGGGCGGCGTTATCACGAGATGCCTGCGCGCGATCGTGATAATGGGTAGCGGGCAGCCACAGTGCGAAGTACAAAAAACCCGCCAGTACGGCAACCACTAGCCATCGCAGGGCTTTCTGGTCGCGAGGGGGAAGTTGCAGATACTGCACCTGAAGTTTGCGAACACCGGCCTGGTTTTTCAATTTTTCCAGCATCGTTTAACCTCCTGAAACCGTTAAACGCCCGCGAATTTCACCGGCTTCGTTCACCACCGAGCCAATTTGCGCATCCAGCCCCTGTGCCGCGAGCCCGTTGCGCAATTGGCTCATCAGGTCGTAACTGTCTGCTCGTAAATCGACTATCAGCTCACCGCGGGCCTGGTTGTAATTCAGTGAGTTGAAGCGAATACCCTTGCTGCCAGAAACAGCCGCATACTGCTGGCCGGTAAATTTCATCAGGGTTATAAAATTCAGACTTGGGCCGCTGTCAGCGTTTCGTTTGAGCTGGCCTTCGACCACCCTGCGCACGTTGCCGGGGTGGGTGCGCCGGTCGTTTGGAAACGCCTGTTGGTACACATTCATGGCCTGTGCATTCAGATTGTCGGCCTGATGTTGATAGTACCAACCCAGCCCTGTGTCCAAAGACAGTTGAAGCACCAGCCAGGCCGCCGCTACCAGAATCAAAGGCCGCCAAGGCGCCAAGGCACTTTTTTTCGCCGGGCCAGCGGCAAAATTGCCCTGGCACAGATTAATGGCGCCTGCACTCTGGCGTTGGTGAGACAGCGCTAATAGTTCCACTGGCAAGCGCTCGGAATGTTCAGTAGTAATCTCTATTCCATCTTGAGCGACCCTGTCCTCCATAAGTAAAGACGGCTCATCGCCCGTCTGCCCCGCGAGATACAACGTCAAAGCCATAGCCTCACCGCTGCCGGGCACTGCCAGTGTTTGCAGGAACATGCTCAAATTAACGGTTTGCACACTTAACCACTCACCGGCCGGGCCCAGCAGCATAGTCACCTCGCCATCCATACAGGCGCTCCAACCGTCGGCCCTGGGCGGGAGCAGCGATGCGTCGGCGTATATGCCACTCAAGGTAAGATCGCGCCAACCGCTGAACACACTGAACCAGTGGGCCATGCGCTCACGATCAATCGCGGCCACAAGATAACCCTGGTTGCCGCGGTTACCAAGCGCCAGATGCAGGGTTTCTATATCCTGCGCTAGCTGTTCTTCAACTGCATAAGGCAGTGCTTGGGCAATAAACCGCTGTTGTTTTGCGGGTATACTGGCCAAACAAAATGCCGCCTCGTCACCGGGAATCAACCCAATCAGGAGGCTGCGTTCAATAGCGTTCTGCGCCAGCGTTTGCTCGATGTCCTCCTGACTATCGGCTTCGCCTCTGGCCTGGCAATGGCCGGCACTGTCCAGCAGCGCCCAACTGTAACGCCGTTCGCTTGGCTGCTGCTCTACAGTCGCAAAGCCTGAAACCGACCGCACGTATAGGCGATAAGACATGGTTATCCTTCCAAAATGGTAAACGGCGCTTTGGTAATTCGGTTTTTTTGCCCTGTGTCCCGGTGCAACGTAGACACCTTACCCTCCGGGTCGCGGTAAACAGTGCTAACCATGTGTACAACTCGCTTATCGTAGGTAATTCTTGCAACAACCTCAAAAAATTGGGTCTGCAACGTCAGGCCCTCTGGTCTCAAGCCTAGACCGGAAAATTGCGGCAACGCCAGAAAATCTTTGATGTTCTCGAAGCGTTGTTCTTTTCGCAGGTCAATTACCGCATTCACTTGGGCTGCACTCAAATCCGCATGCAGGGTTCGTAACACTTCCGCGCTGGCGGTGTTTACATTGATACCCAGGCCGCTGACCGGCAGCGCCGCTACGAAGGGCCGAAGCGTCTGATAAGCTTCTTCGGTCATGCCTTCCAGCAGGCGTAACTCGGTTACGCTGGCAAATTTCTGATTGCCCGCCCGGTAACCGGGCTGCGCCAGCAGATATTGACCGTCTTCGGCGCCAAAAGCACTGATGGTCTGGTCATTGGCATCCTCCCAATCAATGAACACATCGGCTTTCAGGCCGGTTATCTGAAGGTTCTGCAGTAATCGGTCCAAGCGTTCCCGGCTGACAGGGTCTGGCTCGTTATCCGCACCAATCAGATCGTTCAGATTTAGCCTGCCTCCCAAATCATCCAGCTGTATCTCGGCTACGCCATCGTCATCTAAAGGCAGTACAACGGAGTTGGCCGCCCAGAATTCGTCCAGACTGTCGATTGGCGTTCCGGCTTCTTTGTCTTCGTCGTGGTCTTTGATCAGTATCTGGCGGGCGAACGCTTCTGCACCCAAAGCCACACTCAGCCCTTGCTGCTGGGCCAAATAATGCCCTGCTTTGAACACTCGAAGGCTTTGTTGGCGTGTCATCCCGGTTGCCAGTATAACCACCAGTGCCATCGCTAGCAGCACCATGATTAATGCCACACCCTGCTGTGTCCCGCACTTCGAGGAAGCGTTACTGTGGCGCATCATTGGACACCTGTTAGAGCCGACTCTTCATCATTATCAGCAGCGCTGTCAGTGGAACCACCTTCAACGGGACGACTCAGGTCGGCTTGAGCCTTGCCTGCATCGAAATCTGTCAGTACGAAGAGGCGCTCCAGCGTGCCAAAACGGTCGTGCTCTATGGTCAACTCCAGACCCGCAGGCAGCGCGAGCGATTTAGCGCCGGTAGACGGATCCTGCACCGGCCAGTTGTCCTGCCACTGCAGGTCTTTGTCCAGAAAACGCAGTTTGAACGTTTTTAACCCGTCCAGCACCTGCGCTTGCCTACGATTGTCTTCCTGGCCTTGGTCCACCGCTGGCCAGTAACTACGCACCAGTGCATTGCCATCGTATTCCCATGCCACGCGCTGCAGTTCGCTGCGGCGCTGACCTAGAGGGTTACGCCAGCCCTGACGGGTAAATAGCAGGTTGAAAGGTTCGCTAAGACTGGTCATTGCGGGCTGAACGTCACCAAAAATATCCCTCGCCGGGCGATTGATAGCCTGGTTCACATCTCGTTCAAACAACAGCATGGTGCGCTGAAGCGCTGCGAACTCATCGGCAACTTCGTCTACCCGGTCACGGGCGTTGATCACGCCGTTTAAAACCTGCCAAACGCCCAGCCCAATCACTGCGGTAATGGTAACGGCTATCAGCATTTCCATTAACGTGAAGCCGCGCTGGCCGGCCATCATTTTTCACCCACAAAAGCCGCCAGACTGTGAACAGTATCAGGGTCCGAAGACTCGTTACGGTAACGGCCAACACTCACTTCAACGCGTCGTATGCTGGCGTCTGCGGTGGCTGTTACACGAGTGATCACCTGCCAGCGATAAGGCCCGAACTCTCTGTCGTCGGCGACTTCACTGGTAGTTGGTAAACGGGTTTCCAGCCGTATTTCGTTGATTCGATTTTCCGCCAACCACGCCGCTAGAGTTTTGTCGCGAACACGCTCGTAACTGGCGATATACTGGCTGCCCACTTCCGCCGCCGCGGTTGCAATCAAACCAAAAATTAGAAGGGCCACAAGCACTTCAATCAAAGTGAAGCCCCGTGACCGCCTCATAGACCCTCCGGCTCAGCGCCGGGCTTTTGCCAATGTATGAGTGCAATACCGTCAGAATACAAACGATGGGGGGGAGATGCCTGGCCCTTCACCATCAGCTCGATGTCGAAAGCGGTGCTTTCCCCGCTAGAAAAAAATACAATACTCGGCTGTAACTCTTTGTTGTCATTCGTTAAGCGTGGAGCTTCAGACGCCACGGTTGCATCCAATGACAACCAAGGTGGCAGGTCGTGGGCCTGAAACAGCCGTTCCGGACTGATTTCCCAAGCCTGGTTTTCATCATCGAACACCACAAACTGATAGGTGTCAGTATCTATCACCAAACCCGCTTCCAGATTGTTCAACACGGCTTGCTCGGACACCACCTGCATTAATAAGTACAGACTCTGAACCTCGACTTCCAGCTCACGCTGCTGGGAACTGCCGCCCATAGTGAACACCGCCAGGGCCGCCATTAGGCCAATGATAACCAACACCACCAATATTTCTATCAGAGTGAAGCCGTTCTGGACAGAGTTACGTGGCACGGTGTATCAGCCTTTGGTGTTCCATATACTGAGATCCGCAGCGTCGCCTTCACCGCCTTCTTGGCCGTCTGAACCCAACGAGTAAAGGTCATAATCGCCTTCCGTGCCCGGGCTAACATATTGGTAAGGCGTGCCCCAAGGGTCTTCTGGAACGTTTTTCAGGTAGCCGTCGGCGTTCCAGTTTTTCGGCTCCGGACTGCCCGCGGGCTTTGTAACCAAGGCTTCAAGCCCTTGCTGGGTTGACGGGTAACGGCTGTTATCAAGGCGATACAAATCCAGGGCATTACCAATATTGCTAAGCTGGGTCTGCGCTACTGTGACCTTGGCTTGGTCACTACGGCCCATGATGTTGGGCGCCACAATGGCGACCAATAAACCAAGAATGACCATCACCACCATAATTTCAATAAGGGTGAAGCCTCGGTTGTGGCGAATATCGGTAGAGTTCGAACGCTTCATAATAATATTCGTGTCCTTGGTTATGGGTCTGTTTGGATTGCGCTTCAAGAGCATTGATAATTTAGCCCACTAGGTTACTCATATTCAGAATCGGCAGCATAATGGCCATCACGATAATTAGCACCACTCCACCCATCAGCAACAGCATCAATGGCTCAAACAGGCCGACAATGGCGGCCATTTTTGCCTGCAGGGTGTTTTCCTGCATTCTAGCCGTGCGTTCCAGCATGCTGTCTAGCTCGCCACTGGTTTCACCGCTGGCAATCATATGAAGCATCATCGGCGGAAAATAGCCGCTCTGGTCCAGGGCCCGGTGCAGTGCCCCGCCCTCACTGACTTTGCGCGCAGCGTCTTTCAGTTGCTGGCGCAAATAGTCGTTGCCGAGCACTTCGCCAGCGATGCGCATGGCGTCTACCAGCGGCACACCACTGGTGGTCAGTATACTCAGGGTACTTGCATAGCGGGCCGTGTTAACGCCCCGCACCATGCCTGCCAGTAGCGGCAGGTGCAGAAGACGCTTGTGCACGCGCAAGCGAAACGCCGGTTTGCCCATAGCAAAGCGAAACGCCACCAGCCCAGCGCCCAGAGCCATTAGCAGATAGATACCGTAGCTCAGCAAAAAATCCGACATGGCGAGCATGACCCGCGTCAGCAATGGCAACTGCTGCCCTTGGCGCACAAACACAGCAATGATGTCTGGCACTACATAGGTGAGCAAAAACACCACAATGGAGATGGCGACTACGCTCAGAATAATCGGGTAAATAGCTGCCAACTGAATTTTCTGACGGGCTTCCTGGCGACTTTCGGTGTAGTCCGCGAGCCGGTTCAGTACCAGGTCAAGGTGGCCGGCGTGTTCGCCAGCAGCCACGGTTGAGCAGAACAGCCGCGGAAAAGCCCGCGGGAACTCTCCCAGGCTATCGGCGAAGCTATAACCCTCCATCACCTTGGCGCGAATGGCGATTAACATACTGCGAATACGTGGATTATCCGACTGTTTTGAGGTGACACTCAGGGTCTGTTCTATGGGAATTCCGGACTGGATCAAAGTCGCCATTTGCCGCGTAACCAAGGCCAGATCTGCTGCACTTAGGGAGCCTCGGCCACTCAATGAGGGGCCTCGCCCCGGTTTTTCCACAGCAGGCTCTACCGCCAGTGGCGTCAACCCTTTTTCTCGCAGCTGCTGCCGTACCGCCCGTGGTGCATCGGCTTCAAGTACGCCTTGCGTCTGTTTTCCGCGAGCGTCCAGCGCCTTGTATTCAAAAGCCGGCATGATTTATTGGTTCCGGTGGGTAACGCGCAGCACTTCTTCCACGCTGGTGATGCCCGCCAAAATCTTGGCTACACCGTCTGCGTGGATGCTCGGGCTGTGCAAGCGGGCTTCCTTTTCCAAATCCCGCTCACCAGCGCGCTGGTGGATTAGCGCACTGATGCGCTCAGTAATTCCTACGGTTTCGTAAATACCGACACGACCTCGATAGCCTAAATCGTTACACTGCGCGCAACCTTTGGCCCGGAATATAGTCGGCGGATTGTCTGAATCCTGCTGTAAAAAATCGCATTGCTCGGGTGTCGGTTTATAGGCTTCACGGCACTCGGAGCAAAGCACTCTCACCAAGCGCTGGGCCACAATGCCCACAATACTTGATGAAATTAGAAAAGGTTCGATGCCCATGTCCATCATTCGCGTAATCGCACCCACCGCAGAGTTGGTGTGCAAAGTGGAGAACACCAGGTGGCCAGTCAAACTCGCCTGAACCGCAATTTCCGCCGTTTCAAGGTCCCGCACTTCACCGATCATCACCACGTCAGGATCTTGCCGCAGAATTGCGCGCAGGCCACGGGCAAAGGTCATGTCCACTTTAGTATTGACTTGGGTCTGGCCAATACCGGGCAGGTTGTACTCGATGGGATCTTCCACCGTTAGAATATTGCGGCTGCGGTCATTTATTTCCTGCAACGCCGCGTACAACGTTGTGGATTTACCGGAGCCGGTTGGGCCTGTTACCAGCAAAATGCCGTAGGGGCGATAGATTAGCTTGCGCAGTTTTTTCAGGTCGTCGCCGCCCATACCCAGAGATTCCAGGCGTATAGCGCCAGCTTGCTTGTCGAGCAATCGCAGCACCACCCTTTCACCGGCCGCCGAGGGCATGGTCGACACGCGGATATCCACTTCCCTACCCGCAACCCGCAGCGCAATGCGGCCATCCTGGGGAACACGCTTTTCGGCAATGTCGAGTTTGGCCATAACCTTGATGCGCGACACCAATAAAGGCGCTAATGCACGCTTGGGCTGCACAATTTCGCGCAGCACGCCGTCTACACGGAAGCGCACTATCAAATGTTTTTCATAGGTTTCAATGTGAATATCTGAGGCGCCCGTTTTTACTGCTTCGGTCAGTATTGCGTTGATCAGGCGTATAATGGGCGCATCGCCTTCCTGCTCCAGCAGATCTTCGGTCTCTGGCACCGAATCCGCTAACGACGCCAAATCCATATCGTCACCAATACCTTCGACCATTTGCATGGCAGCGGTAGAGTCTTTTTGGTAAGCGTCGTTCAGGGCTTGATCGAACTGGTCCGCCTCAACGGTGGCAAAACGGGCGCGCCCTCCGCACAGACGGTTGGCTTCGGCCAGCGCCATGTGGGAAGAGCCGGGGCGCACCAGAATAATCGTTTCGCCGTTACCTGCACGGGTCACAATCACGCCGTTGCGTTTCGCAAACGAAAACGGCAGCCTGCTGGAAGCGCTATTATTGTTGTGCGGCAGTTGTTGGATTTCTGAACTCACGACGTTTCTCGCTGCTGGTCGGCGTGCCGATAAAACAAGGCTAAAGTCTACCATAGCGGGCAAGCCGGCTGAATCACCCGATGTTCTATACTGCCATTAATCGGTGGCTCTCTGGTAACCTGTTGGTGTTATCTGCCAAACCTGTCTTAGCCGGAACAACACATGCGCCTGGATTCGAAACATCTTATAACGGCGGCCTCCCTTGCGCTGGCAGTATTATTGCTAGCATCTACGGCCTGGCAAGCTTGGGGCGTGTGGCAACAGGAGTTGGTCGGGGGCGGCGTTATCGCAGCCGTCAGCACGGGCTCAGCCCCGACGCAAAAGCAAATTCCACAGATTTCGTTGTCCAATCTTCAGCTGTTTGGCAATGCACAGTCCGATGATACGAGCGTTCAACAAAGCACAGAGAATCTGCCCGAAACCAATCTACAACTGATCCTACGGGGCGTTTTGGCTGCCGACGGCGACTTTTCTGGCAGTGCGCTGATTGAAGACGATCGCAATAACACCGACGCCTACCTAGTGGGCGACACCCTGCCTGGCAACGCAACATTACGCTCGGTCCACCCTGCACGGATCATCATTGAGCGCTCAGGTAAGCTGGAAAATTTGTATTTTCCAGAAATTGACAACCGCAGTGGTTTCAGCGCCGTTGCCGATGAAACGCAAATCCTAGAGTCCGCTTACACTCCACCGGCACTTACGCAGCCCACACTTTCACAATCTACAAGCGCTCCCACTACACCTACGGACGAAAAACGACGAGCCGAAATACGCGAAAGGCTTGAGCAGTTACGCCGCAGTTTGCGCAATGGAGGTTGATAAGATTGATTCTAGCGCCCCAAAACCGCGCTTCGTTACCCGCAGCCACAATATTGGCGCTGCGCCGGCTTCTTGATGGCCGCTCTTGGTTGTGTGCAATTTTACTGACGGCCACACTGGGCTCGGTTGGGAACGCGTTAGAGCTCACCGATAAATTGATGAGCTATGTGCGCACCGAGTTTGGTGAAGAAGCCTACCAGCGCCTGCAGAATTATCAGCGCCTGCAACTGCTGGCCAGTAGAGCCCCGATAGACCGAAAGTTACGCCTGGTAAATTCGTTTTTCAACCAGGCGCGCTTTGTCAGCGACATTGAACACTGGGGCGAAGAAGATTATTGGGCCACGCCGGTGGAACTTCTGACCACCAACGCCGGTGACTGCGAGGATTTTTCCATTGCCAAATACCAGACTCTGCTTTCAATGGGTGTGCCCGACGAGCAGCTACGAATTGTGTATGTCAAAGCTCTGGAGCTAAATCAAGCGCACATGGTTCTGGCCTGGTATCCACGCCCGGATGCCGACCCACTGATTCTGGACAACCTGATAAACGACATTAAACTTGCCTCACAACGATCGGATCTTGAGCCCGTTTACAGCTTCAACGGTAGCGGCCTTTGGTCCAACAAAGCAGGCCAAAACAAACGTATAGGCGAGGCCGACAAACTGTCTCGTTGGCGCGATTTGAACCAGCGGATGCAACAGTCCGCACAACCCTGAAACTCGATAACAACGAACCCACCAGATGCGGCTAGTCACGGTGCTTTGCCAACAGCTGTAGAGCGAGGTATATCTGAAAATCTATCCGCAACTGCAAAGCCTATAAAAAACCATTCGCCGGATTAGCGGTTACCCACGCTAGTATTTTCTAAGGCTAACTAGAAAATCCTTGTCCCCTACAGCATCTACCGATATTTTTTCATCAGGTTGTTGACGCTCGAGGAAAGATCCGTATAATTCGCTTCCGTTGTCGGGCAACAACTTACGACAACATTTGCGGGAATAGCTCAGTTGGTAGAGCGCAACCTTGCCAAGGTTGAGGTCGCGAGTTCGAATCTCGTTTCCCGCTCCAATTTTTCTGGATAAATCAGAGAAAATGCTTCAAAAGTCTCTCACCCCACTTGAGAGCACAAAGCCAAGAGGCTTTATCAGGCGCGGTGGCAGAGTGGTCATGCAGCGGACTGCAACTCCGTTAACGCCGGTTCGATTCCGACCCGCGCCTCCATTTTTTCGTTATTTTTCATCTCGCCAGACAGATCAAATTAACTGTCGAGTGCCCTGACAATATACTGAAAAAATAATCCGCCTTGTTCAGTGCCTAAATTTCATTTCTCACTAACCTATGCACCCGTCCCGATTAGCCTTTTCACGAAGACATTTAATTATAAACCTAGCGCGTTTTGGAAATCTGAGAGATGTCTTGGAATCGCTGGATGTCAGCAGCCCTACCGTGTTTAGTTGACGTAACCGGCATATTGGGAAAGACTCGTCTGAACATGAGCTTACGCTTGTACAGAAAACTCCTTCCAGTTATCTTCTAGCAGCAAACCACCAGTGAGGCGCAACTCATACACGACCACATCACGGGCTCGACGCTCTGCGTCATCAATGACGCGGCCCATCTTCCAAACATTGAAAAGACTGTAGAATTCAACCGAGTGTTGAAGCATTTTCTCTCGCGACTCGATGCGAACGCTTTAAAAGCCAAGAGTCAGTGCCGGCCTATCTCAGCGCTGAACATCCGGGCGTTAAAGGGCTATTCGGATCATCACCAGACACCGCCTTCTGCATACGCAAGCTGTTAGCCAAAACACATACGCTGCTGAGTGACATGGCAATGGCCGCAATGACGGGCTGAACCCAGCCGATAACGGCTAGTGGGATCACTACAGCGTTGTAACCTACTGCCCAGAACAGGTTCTGGTGCATAAGCTTTCGAGCTCGTCGCGCGAACTGCAGAGTGGCAGGCACTTTGGCGATGCTCTCGGTCAGGTAAACGGCCGCTGCTGCACCGGTGGCAGACGCGGCATTACCGACGGCAATGCCAAGCCTGGCGCCCGCCAGAGCGAGGCCATCGTTGAGGCCGTCACCTACGAATACCACATTAGTTTGCTTCTCGAGAGTCTCGATAAAACGGTGCTTCTGCTCGGGGGAATAGCCGGAAAGAACATGGGCGGGCGAAATTCCAAGGCGTTCGGCCAAATCAAGGCATGCGTTGCGCGTATCGCCGCTGAGCAGGTAAAGGGTATAGCCCTCGCGATTCAGCTGGCGGATAGTCGCCTCAGACTCCGGCCTGAGTGTCTCCTGAAAACCGATTTTACCCGCGTAAAGGCCGTTGCAAGCTAAGTGAACGCTCATTCCGGTATCCTCGGTTATGGGTACCTCGACACCGTGTTTGCGGAGCCAGCTCGCTTGTCCGGCCAGAGCGGTATCCCCGCCATTGACCCAGAGCGTGCCTGCGCCTGCAAAACTCTCTCGTGTGCCTTCGGCGGCTCTTGCAAACGAAGATCCCGCATCCGCCAACAACCCCCGGGCGACAGGGTGCGTCGACTCCCGGAGAATGTCCCGTGCTAGCTGCCGCAGTGTGCCTTCGGTCCATTGGCCCGCCGGCGTGATGTTGTCCACGCTGGGCTCGCCCGTAGTCAGGGTGCCTGTCTTGTCGAAGACAATAGCGCCAACCCCTGCGGCAGCCTCCAGTGCAGCGGGATCGCGCAATATAATGCCGCGGCTTACCATGTTCGCCTGGCCCATGGTGATTACCAGCGGAATGGCGAGGCTAAGGGCACAAGGGCAACTAATAATCATAACGGCCAGGCCACGGGCTGCAGCTTCCGGTGCAGAAACGCCTTGAAAAAGAGCCAAACCCACGGCCAACGCGGCCGCTATTACAATAACCGGCAGCAGGATTCGGGCAATACGGTCAGTCAGCCGCTGCAGGGTTGTTTTACGGCTGAGCAGAGCACTAATCGATCGCGACAAGCGGTCGATGCGGCGCTGGCCAATAATGGCAGTTACTGTCAGTTCGAGTTCCCCCTCAACCAACTGGCATCCCGCAAGCAGCTCGCCCCCCGGCCCGATCGGTTGTGGCAGGTGCTCGCCTGTCAACATGGACAGGTCGGCTTGACCATGCCCGTGAATAACATCGCCATCCAATGCAAGCTGCTCGCCGGCCTGGAGAATAATGTGTTCGCCGACCTCGACGTCCTTGGCATGGCGAATTTCGCAGCTGTCGTCAGAGTTTCTCAGGGTGACCTGCTCGGGCACGTCCTGAAGGTAACGGCGAATAATCTCCGAGGCGCGCCGGCGCACGCTGGTATCCAGCAGTCTTGCGATCAGCTGGAAAGTGATCAGCATAACGGCCGCATCGAAGTACACATGGTGGCTGCCGGAAAAAAGCTGCCAGGTGGAGATGATACAGGCCGAAAAAACCGCCAGAAAAATCAAACTGTCGAGACCCGGTGCGCCAGCAATCAGCGTGCGCCAGCCTACGCGATAGAAGTGGGATCCGGAGTAAAGTACAACGGGCACCGCGAACAGACCGCTGGCCAGAGCAAGCGGCCACAAAACCTCCGGCTCTGCCGCTCCGAACGGTGCCAGATAAATCAACAAAGCTGGCATCATGCTCCACATGCCAAAGACAACCGCCACCGCCAGTCGCCTTTGCAGGTGCTTGCGCACGGACTCTGCCTGGAATTTGCTTCGCTCGGGGTCAACCGAACCGTGCAATCGATAGCCCAAACGGGCGACGGCTTGCTGAAGGTTGGCAAGCGGAGGCTTTTCCTTGACCCAGCAAATCATGGCGACGTCGGCTGCAAAATTAACCGCCGCATCACTAACGCCCGGTTGCTTTTTTAACAGGGCTTCGACGGCGATAGCACAACTGCCGCAGCGCATCCCTTCAATCATCAGGATTTCCTGGTGCTCGGGTTTTTGGTGCTCTTGGTCCCGGTGCAGAGGTTCCTGTGCTGTGTTTGCGTTATTGGCGGGCATCTCAGAGTTTCCCGAAAACCTTCGTTAGCTCTTCTGCTGACCATTCCTTACGGTCACCGAAACGATCTCTATGTTCGGTGACCGCGCCCGGGCTGATCGCGCTCGCGTTATTGCCCCATTGGCTGCGCGCATAACTCAATACAGCCGCCAATTCCGCATCGGAAAGTTGGCCGCCAAACTTGGGCATAACACCCTGAAACTGATTGCCTGCAACTTCAATTTTCCCCTGCAGACCATCGTGGACGATAGCGACAGGGACGGCCGCGTCGGCCAAAATCCACTCGCTTCCAGCCAAGGGTGGAAAGGCGCCCGGTATACCCAGTCCAGTTGCCTGATGACAGGCGCTGCACTGGGCGCTGAAAATAGCAGCGCCGTTCGGTTTTGCGCTTGCGACGCTGCTGTTAGAGACCGAACCTTCTGAGTTAGCAGTGTTTGAAATTGCTTGATCCGACGTACCTGACGAACCCGCATTCGAAGTATCTGATTTATCCGTGTTCGGCGCAGTCGGGTTTACCCGGACTTCAGCGCTGCCAGCGTTTGCAACATCATTAGATTCAATAACGCTATCAGCGCTTGAACCATCTGCCGGCCTCACTTCTTGATGGTCAGCTATAACGGGTGTGCGGCTGTCACCACCCATCAATGGCTTGCCAATCTGCCAGGCGTAGTAGCCAACGCCCCAGACAATCAGAATGGCAATCCAGACGAATACAATTTTTGGAGCGGCGCGAGTGCCCTCTTCCGGTTCGGCTGCTTCCCGGTTTTGGGCGCGATGATCATGCTGGTTCATAGCGCTCGTTACTCCCTGGAGTTATCGATTTTCGGCAACGTAGGTGCCGGATAAGTATGGTCAAGGGCAAGCAGATACTCGGCGAGTGCCAGCGCATCGTCGGTAGCAACAATCTGTCCGGACTCAGGGCCAAAAGACGCCTGTAGGTAAACGACTTTGTCACCCGCCTCAGCCTCGTCTACATGACGAAACAAGAAGGGATACGCCGGCATTATGCTGTCTTTATAGACCGCCCTCGGGTTGTAAAGGTGCAGCAGTTGCCAGTCTATGCTGGGCAGCCGTGCGCCGACATTGAACAGATCAGGTCCGGTGCGCATGGTGCCAAGCAGGTGGGGCTGATCGTAAGCGTAGTCCCCGGGTACGGAAGGGCGCCCCCAGCCCCGATCTCTGTCTCCGGGAGCAAAACCCGGATCCCGCGGTTGCTGGCTATGGCAGTAAATACAGCCGTTCGCAATGTACAACTGCCGACCGCGCTGCTGCGTTTCGGTATAAGGCTTGAGATCAGGCGGAATCTGTTCTGCCGACATTTGCAGATACGGCATAACCACCAGCGTAAGCATGGCCAACAATAAAATAAGGGCCGCACCGACCATAATTGCAAGAGCACCTTTCATTGCGTGATCTCCTTAATAGCAGGACGAAAGAGAGTTGGTTGCTGATTGCCAATTCCACGACGCGTCAGCATCGCAACGAAATGGAACGCAAACACCAGGTGCCCAAGCGTCATCAGAGCGCCACCTACCGTGCGGGCCTGAAGTGCCGGCATTGTCATTCGAACAATGTCCATGAACGGCATTGCCGCATCGAGCAAAGCCACACCCTGCTTCCAGCCGGCAATGGTCAGCGACACCACATAAATTACGATGCCAACGCTCACCAGCCAGAAATGCAGACTGATCAGCCTGCGCCATGGCCACTCCCAGTTGGTCAGGCGGGGCATGATGAAATAAATCGCACCAAACAGAATGAAGCTCAGAAAGGCATACATACCCAGGTGCGCGTGGGCAATGGTGTAGTGGGTAAAGTGAGTGATTACGTTAACGCTGCGCAGTGCTTCCATAGATCCCTGAAGCGACGCCACCGTGTACATGAGAGCGCCAATCCACACAAATCGAAGTGTCGGCGAATCTTTAAGACGCCCAAAGTTGCCCATCATCGTCCCGTGGTGGTTGATGGCGACGGTAATAACCGGTATCGACATCATCACGCTGTGGACGATTGACAGAGTCACCAGCCAGGTCGGTATGGGGCCGCCAATTATGTGGTGAATACCCACCTGGCTGTAGAACAACGCCAAAGACCAGAAACCAATCAAAGATAACTGATAAGAGATAATCGGCTTGCCGAGAATTTTTGGAATCATGTAATAGGCTATGCCGATGCCGATGGGCGTTACCCAAAGCCCGAGAACGTTATGGGCGAACCACCAGTTGACCGTGGCGCCGGATGCGCCGGGAAAAGTAAAAGGCAAGTTGGCGATCAGAAACAGAATCGGAAACCACACCAGCGCCGCCATCAGATACCAGCTGCTCACGTACAGGTGTTCGACCTGGCGGTTGGCAGCGGTTAACAGCAAGGGTATAGCGCACAGAGCACCCCCAACCACAAATAGAATGTCGATCTGCCATGGAAACTCCAGCCACTCCTTGCCATCGGAAAGGCCGATGATGATGGCCGTCAAGCCAAGAATCAGACCAATGTTCCAGATAACAGCACCAAAAACGGCGTACTTTCCACCTGCCAACGACGTTTTGAACAACCTGGGAATCAGGAATAACGCTACCCCAATGCCGGCCATAGACGCCCAACCGTATGTAACTGCGTTTAGGTGCGCAGGGCGTATCCGGCCGAAGGTTAAAAACTCACTGGCCGCCAGAAATTCGGGGAGATGCATTTTGATGGACGACACCAGGCCGAAAAACGAGCCTAACACCAACCAGAAAATGGACGAACTCAGCCACGTCAGCACGGCCGTTCGGGAAGATTGATCGGCAATCCAGCGTGCTTTGATCGCGGCGGCCTGAGCTGTGTTTTCGCCGGTGAACAACGGGTCGGCGGGGCGCGCAGGGTCCTCACTGTGGCCTTCCTCGCCCGGCGAGAAAATGCTACGTGCGGCCTCCTGGCCATGGCTGAACTGATTGTTGGCGATAGACCAGATCAGCAACAGCAAACCAACCGTTGAGAGCACGAAGGTAATGATCAGCAGAATGGCAATGGTAGGCGTCATAAACCGTCCTATTTGATTTATGTTAGATAAATTTTAGTGGATAAATACAGACACGTGTACAAATAATTGCAGCCTCAAAAGTGGCGTATTAACACGTTCTAGAGAGGCAACAAACACTCATCGCACGATAACGCCACCGAGGTGGTTGAGCTATGGCACTACTTGTTCCAGATCAAGCCTGGACCGCTGGAGAGGCAGTATGAAACTTTGAGCGCTAATTGATTTATCTTTAAGAAGACAATTTGGCCATCTGTTAGTCTGAAAAAACGATTTTCTTTCGAGGATTTGCAATGGTCAACAAGCCCCGCGAACCAGACTGGAACCCCCGTGCAGGTGGGGTTTTAAAAGACCAGATACGCGCCTACGACACCATGCGTACTCAGTGCCCGGTCGCGTGGAGTGACTATCAGCACTGGACATTATTCAGGCATAGCGATGTTATGCGGGCGCTGGAAGATCACCAAACGTTTAGCAGTGCGTCGTCCAGCCATCTTTCTGTGCCGAATGGCATGGACCCGCCCGAGCACACCCATTATCGCCAGGTGATCGAACCCTATTTTTCAGAACAGGCGATGAGCGAGTTTGAGCCCATCTGTCGGAACATAGCTCGTAATCTTGTAAACAGCCTGCCTAGTGGTGAAGCGTTTGATATTGTCGAACGGTTCAGCAGAGCCTTTGCGTTACAAATACAGTGCGCTTTTATGGGATGGCCCGACTCCCTCCATGAACCACTTCGTGAGTGGGTCTTGAAGAACCATCAGGCCACGCTCGCCCGAGACCGCAAGGCCATGGCTGATGTTGCCCAAGAATTTGACGGCTATATTCATGACCTACTGAAAACCCGGCGGCAAGCCGGAGCGAACGCCCCAAGGGACGTCACCACGTTACTGATGGAAGAAACCGTTAACGGTCGGCCCTTAACCGATGAAGAGCTCACCAGCTTGATGCGAAACTGGACGGTTGGTGAACTCGGCACCATCAGCTCAAGCGTATCGATTCTGCTGAATTATTTGGCTGAACATCCTGACTTAAAAGAAAGCCTGACCAACGATATCAACAAGGTACAGGATGCGATCGATGAAATACTGCGTATCGACGCACCTTTAATATCCAATCGCCGGATAACAACACGGGGAATAAAAATGGGTACCAGAAAGATTCTCTCCGGCGAAAAAGTCACCGTTCTGTGGGCATCCGCCAATCGTGACGAAGGCGTATTTGGCGATCCGGATGTTTTTTGTCCCGAGAAAAACCGCGACCAAAATCTGCTCTATGGTGCAGGCATTCATGTTTGCCCTGGCGCGCCTCTGGCCAGGATGGAACTCAAAATTCTGATGGAGGAATTTCTTCGCGGTATCGATACCCTGGAATTCGCACTCCATGAGACGCCTGAACGTGCAGCTTTCCCGACCGGCGGGTTCAGTTATTTACCGGTAAGTATTGGGAAGCGATAAGGGGCAGGACCCCTGCCCGTTTCTCAAAGGCTATGTTGGCGATGTATCAAGCAGAAGTACCTCAGTACGGCACTCTGTTTGAACTCGTGGAATGCACTATCGCTACTTTGCCTGGTTTAAATCCGTCGAATATCAATCTTCAGGCTGGTAGCTTCGCTCTGGCGCCGGAAACCCGAAGTCACGGCCGTCTGTCACCACAACATTCTTGTCCCAGGGCAAAACATATCGTTGATTGACCAAATCGTGCATGAAAGTATAGGGACAGTCAGTTGCCCCACCCTTCACCGCCACGTACCCGCGGTGCCCAAGCTGGTAAATATTGTTTTCTACCCCCCAGTGAATTCGGGCCTCGTCCACCAGGTCGGGACGGACTTCGGCGGTGATGATCTCATCAGCCAACCCGTTGCCCTCCACCATGGGAACGCCATCAAAGTTCACTATCATGCCTTCGCCCATAGAATTGAAGGTACCATCGGTGCCCGCCAGACAGACGTTGGCGGTGACCATTAGGTTGCAAAAAACATTGGCCTGATTGGTAATTTTCCAAGAGTGACGGATAGGTGCGGTGTAGCCGGCGGTGCGAAGCATGATATTGGCACCCTTTCAACCTTATTCCGGCACTCTCGGTACTGGACAACCTCTTGCTGGCGTATCCGAAGGCACCCTTTTGGACTTTCCGCCGTCTGTTTGAAACCTCGACTGCAAGCTCCGGCGAGATTCTCAGCTACCTAAGCGAACTGGCACCCGGCCTCGACCCGGAAGCCCTCGTTAGTGATCTGTCAGTGGGCCAGCGTCACTATAAAATAATTCCTCCCATCACCGCGCACAGAAACCTTCGGCAATTACACAACTCACGGAAAAAGACTGGCGAGTATTCCACTCCAAAGTTTCGCTTTATCCACTGCATTATCGGCTTTTCAAAATGAGTGCTGAGCGGCTCCAATACTCTGCACTCACTCTATACGATTCTTCCTTCAACAATATCGATGATGGGCCGGGCCGCCTCATTGAATTAATTTTGAGTAATCGCTCAAATTAATATTGAACGATCACTCAAGTTCAGTTACAGTTATTCCTGTTGAACCTACTCCGAAAAGTTAACGCCTAAATTTGATCGATCACTCAATTTAAGCGGTAACCTCTAACTCGATGTAAGTCACATCACTTTTATCTTTACGGCAAGGAGTCATTCCATGACAAACTTTACTCTTCACAACAAAGAAAGCGCCCCACAAGAAAGCCAGAGTTTGCTCGACAACTCTATTAAAGCTTTCGGTATGGTTCCAGGCCTCCACGCTGTTATGTCCGAAGCGCCGGGACTGCTTGAAGGCTATCAACGGCTTCATCAGCTCTTTCTTGATAGCAGCTTCAACGACGAAGAAACCACCGTTGTGTGGCAAACCATCAACGTCGAGCATGCTTGCCATTACTGCGTGCCCGCTCACACCGGCATCGCCAAAAGCATGAACGTTGATGACTCCATCACTGAAGCTCTGCGAAACGAAACACCGTTACCGACAGACCGGCTGGAAACCCTGCGCGACTTCACCCTCGCCGTTGTGCGCGGCCGCGGCAACGTGGATGACAGCGCCGTGGCAGCATTTCTGGAGGCTGGTTTCACCAAGCGCCAGATTCTTGAGGTCGTTCTTGGCACCGCACAGAAGGTGATGAGCAACTACACAAATCACCTTGCCGACACGCCGATAGACAAGCCCTTCCAGAAGTTTGAGTGGCACAAGGCTGACTAACATGCCGAGCAAGTCGGAGGCGGTTCTCATTAGCCGCTCTGACTTGTCGCTGCTGTATTGAACGCATTATCTATTTTTGAAAGAGGGCCAGGATCATGTCGAACAGCCATCAATATGAACCACCACAGGTTTGGACCTGGGACGCCGAAAGCGGCGGAACATGGGCCAGCATTAATCGCCCCATAGCCGGCGCTACACATGAGGCGACGCTGCCGCGTGGAAAGCACCCTTTGCAGATCTATTCGATGGGAACACCCAACGGCCAGAAAGTCACCATTATGGCCGAAGAGCTGTTGGCCATCGGTGAAACCGGTGCCGAATACGATGCTCACCTGATCCAGATTGGCGAAGGCGACCAGTTTTCATCCGGCTTTGTTGACGTAAATCCAAACTCGAAAATCCCGGCTCTGTTTGATACGGAGAGCGGCAGCCGAGTTTTTGAAAGCGGTGCGATCCTTTTCTACCTGGCTGAGACGTTCGGGCACTTTCTTCCAAAGGACACGGCTGCACGCACCGAAGTACTGAACTGGCTGTTCTGGCTGCAAGGTTCAGCGCCCTATCTGGGCGGCGGATTCGGGCACTTTTACGCTTATGCACCCGAGAAGTTAGAATACCCAATCAATCGCTTCACGATGGAAGTGAAACGCCAACTGGACGTGCTTGACCGAGAGCTAGCCGAGCATCGTTTTCTCGGCGGAGACGAGTATTCCATTGCCGACATAGCCACTTGGCCATGGTATGGCAACCTGGTGCTGGGAGAAGCCTACGGTGCGGGTGAATTCCTGCAGGTCGAAAGCTACAAGAACCTGCGCCGCTGGGCACAAGAGATCTTTGAACGCCCCGCTGTCAAACGTGGCCGCAAAGTGAACCGGACTTGGGGTGAGCCTTCAGAGCAACTGCACGAGCGGCATGATGCCTCGGATTTTGATTTGAAAACCCAGGACAAAGTGGCATCTTCAACAGCTGACTGAAGAGTCTATTTTGCAGACAGCCTGTTCCCTGCCATAAGGCAACAAGAACAGGCAAGTATGCGAAAAATATTATCGTTTACCTATAACATCGTCCTTACGCAGTGCTTCCAGGGACAGTGCCATATCTTCAGCAAGAGCATGAACGGTCGCACTGTCGACGTCGCGCTGAGCAAAAGCGCGCAGCCCCATGACCTCGGCCTGCAACCGCCGGCCGAGGCGAACAGGATCAAGCCGGCTATCCAGTTCACCGATCTGCTGTGCCGCATCGAAACGGTCAATAAAGCGTTCTTCCATACTTGCCAGCAGATCTTCTGCCTTACGCCAGGCGGCGTGCTCTCGTTCGCCCAGCTCCAACAGGCTCTTGACCAGCATACACGCTCGACTTGGCAATTCCCGATCGCGAAGGCCACCTAACCCGCGCAAATAGGCAGCCAACCCAGCCAGTGGTGATGGGTAAGCGCTCAAAGTGCGCTCAAACTCGGCCAGTCCCAAGCGAGCATAGCGCTCAAGAGACTCCTGAAAAAGCCCATCCTTGCTGCCGAAGGTGGCGTAGATACTACCCGGCCGCATGTCGAGCGCTTTCTCCAGATCCTTCAACGAGGTGGCATGAAAGCCCTTTTGCCAGAACAGCTGAAGAGCCCGTTCTAGAGAATCTTGCCGGTTGTGAATCATCGCGCGAGCCATGGTTAATTCCAGATTTTTGAGGCCGATATAGGGCACAAGGAAACATTTTGAGTAATTGCTCAATTTTATATTGAACAACCACTCAAGTACAGCTACAAGCCATTAAATTCGCAATAGTACCGTGCTTTGGTTAGTGGGGTTTGCGTAATGGATGCGTTGGTTAAACACTTTTGCGAAACATTCGTGTACCACCGAGTTTGATGCGATCTCCGATGCCGCTTTGAGTTTTTAAACGAGCATTTGCATGTTGGTATAGTTTTGTCGATTTCCGGTATCGTTTTTATGAGGCTTAGCTCGTCATAGGCACAATGGAACTGGCTCGCGCCACTGGGCTATTGGCAGTCGTGGCCCCCAGTTCACAACATCAAGCGCTGGCAAGGGAGTTTTTGGGTTTCATGTTAAGCGCCGCCCTGCACAACTGTCCGGCGGCCAACGTCAGCGGGTAGCCTTGCTACGGGCTCTGCTGCGCGGCCAACCTCTGTTACTGCTAGACGAACCACTGACCGGGCTAGATTCAGACGCCCGTCATATTTTGCACGGCCTGCTGCTGGACCAAAAACGCGACGGCGTGGCGATGATACTGGCCAGCCACGATGTGGAAGACCGCCAGGTACTGGCGGATAAGGTCTGGAGTCTTTAAGCTGATATCAATTAATGATGATCCTGGGAGTTTGGCAACAACGTGACCCGTGCTGACATGTCGGATTACTCACAACCTGGCCCGAGCGCCGCTGGCGAACTGCTGATCGACGGCGACCAAATAAGCGCCTGCGGCGACTGGACCCTGCCCTACTACCACGCCCTCTACTCATCCGTTACCGCAGCTGGCCAAGACTCTGACCGCTATCAAACACTGAACCTGCAAACGTTGGGGCGTATAGACACCGCCGGTGCGTCACTGCTGGCCGAACTCATTGGGCCTCATAATCTGGAGCAATGGCTGGCGGACAACCCGCAAGCGGTTAGTCGCGAAACCGCCGCGCTTTTGAGTGTGGTCGCAGCCGCCATGGCCGATCACCAGCCACCGCCAGCCCCGCCCGGCTTTACGTTGTTTGGTATGGTGCGCGATATCGGCGCTTGGGTAGATCAGTTGTACCAGGTCGTTGTTACCCTTATCGGCTTTATCGGCCAGATTATTGCGGCCCTGGCGTGGACAACACTGCACCCACGGCGCTGGCGCATGACGGCTTTTGTGGCTGCGATTCAAGACACCGGGCTGAATGCGGTACCCATTGTGGCCCTGCTCACCTTTCTGGTGGGTGCCGTTGTCGCTTTCCTCGGGGCCACCGTACTGGCAGATTTTGGCGCCACCATTTACACCGTTAACCTGGTGGCTTTTTCGTTCCTGCGGGAGTTTGGCGTTTTATTGGCGGCTATCCTGTTGGCTGGCCGCACAGCCAGTTCCTTCACCGCCCAGATTGGCGCCATGAAAGTGAATGAGGAGGTGGACGCGCTGCGCACGCTGGGCCTCAGCCCCATCGAACTGCTGGTGTTGCCGCGGGTGCTTGCAATGATGGTGAGCCTCCCGCTACTGACATTTGTGGGGATGATATCCGGCATGGTGGGTGGCGCCCTGGTGTGCGCAGTGACGCTGGACATTCCTGCGACACAATTCATATCGATTGTGTCGCAGGATGTCGCGTTGAAGCACTTTTTAGTGGGTTTATCCAAGGCACCCATATTCGCTTTTCTAATTGCAGCTGTGGCATGTCTTGAAGGTTTCAAAGTCAGCGGCAGCGCCCAATCGGTAGGCGTACACACCACATCCAGCGTAGTACAGTCGATTTTTATGGTTATTTTGTTCGACTCCATCGCGGCGCTGTTTTTTATGGAGATGGGCTGGTAAATGACACAAACAACGGACGAAAAAAACAGATCCCAAACTCCGATTATCCAGGTGCGAAACCTGGAAAACCGCTTTGGAAATCACATTGTTCACCAACAGCTTGATTTGGACCTGTTTCGCGGTGAAATTCTGGGAGTGGTTGGCGGATCTGGTACCGGCAAGTCGGTTTTGATGCGCAGCATCGTTGGTTTAGTCAAGCCGTCAGGCGGCGACATTCGAGTATTTGGCAAGGATTTGCTCGCACTGTCCTCTCGCCAACGCTCGCTCACTGAACAGCGCTTTGGCGTGCTGTTTCAAAAAGGCGCGCTGTTTACCTCGCTCAATCTTCAGGAAAACATTGCCCTGCCGCTAATCGAGCATCGCAAACTGCCGCGATCCGAAGCAGAGCATCTTGCACGCATGAAACTGGCACTGACCGGTTTATCGGTAAAAGCGGCTACCCAATATCCGTCGGAGTTATCTGGCGGCATGATCAAGCGCGCTGCGCTGGCAAGAGCCTTGGCTCTGGATCCAGAAATTCTGTTTCTGGACGAGCCAACCGCCGGGCTAGACCCAATCGGCGCAGGCGCCTTCGACCAACTGATTGTCACCCTGCGTGATGCACTGGGTTTAACCGTGTTTCTGGTGACCCATGACCTGGATACGCTCTACACCAGTTGTGACCGAGTGGCGGTACTGTCGCAGAAAAAAGTTCTGGTGGCCGACCGTTTGCAGAAAGTTATCGAAAATCCCGATCCGTGGATTCAGGAGTATTTTCTTGGGCCACGGGGGCGGGCCGCCAGCTACGCGGTTCAAAACAACCAGGCATCACAAGCACCCCATTCCCAGCAGGAGTTATCATAATGGAACCCAGGGCCCATCACTTCCTGATTGGAATGTTTACGATTATTACGGCGGCTGCCGCCCTGGTGTTCGCGTTGTGGCTTGGCAAAACCAGTAATGAGCGGGAATGGGCCTGGTATGAAGTGGCGTTTGATTACACCGTAGGTGGCCTTTCTGAAGGCAATCCGGTTCTTTACAACGGCGTCGATGTGGGCGACGTGGTGTCTTTGCGTTTGGTGCGGGAAAATCCTGGGGAAGTGCGAGTGCTGGTACGCGTCGATGAAACCATTCCGATGCATGAAGACACCCGGGCCAGCTTGGCGCTGGCGAACATCACCGGCAGTATGAGCATCGAGTTCAGCGGCGGCAGCCAGAACAGCCCGTTGTTAATCGGTAGCCGTGAGAACCCCCCGATTATTGACGCCCAGCGCTCAGCGCTCAGCGGCCTGCTGGACAACAGCCAGATGCTAATGAACAAAGCCGACCAACTGCTTCGTAACGCCAATCAGTTATTTTCTACTGACAATATCGATCAGGTGTCTGCCATTCTGAGCAATACCCGTGAGGCCAGCGAAACTCTGGTGCGCAAGAGCGCCGCTCTGGACGAGCTGTTTACAAATCTGAATCAGGCCAGCGCGAATGCCAGTCAGGCCGCCGCCCAAATAGCCGAAGTGTCCGGCACCGCCGATGCGCTGTTGCGTAACGAGGGTCGCTCGGCGCTGCGCTCGATGGACCGCGCCCTGGGTAATTTTGACGCCGTTATGCACAGGCTGGACACCCTTACCTCCGACAACGCCGGCGCACTGGATGCAGGGCTGCAGGGCATGGGCGAGCTGGCACCGGCACTGCGGGAATTGCGTAACACACTTAGTAACCTGAATCGCTTTACCCGCCGGCTGGATGAAAACCCGGCAGGGACACTCTGGGGCGTCGACACTATCAAGGAATTGCCACAATGATTCGCTACTCAATGAGTTTTGTACCGGCTACCTTATGCGTACTGGTGATGACCGGCTGCACCATTTTTCCGGTTCCCGAGACGCCACGGGTAATGGATTTCGCGCCCGCGCCTTTAACCCTCGGCCGCGCTGGTGACCAGCAGCCTTATAGTCTTCGTGTAGATACACCTGTTGCATCCGAGCCCATCAACAGCACTCGTATTCTGGCAAAACCCGAGGCTACAGAATTTCGGATATACGGTGGCGTGCGTTGGCGCGACACAGCGCCCGTTATCATGCGCGATGCGATGACTGCGGCATTGCGCAGAAGTCAGGGTTTTGAGCGGGTCATTACTGACGTTAGCCCGGCCGAAGCCGATCTGACCATGGTCACCGAATTGCTGGCTTTTCAAAGCCAACCCGGCGCTAACCACAGCGATGTGGTCATCCGCCTATACAGCGAAGTCATGGAAAATCGCAGTCGCAGAACGGCGTGCTCGCAGGTCTTTGATATTAAAACCAGCGCCGCGAGTAATCGTTTGGACGATGTCATTATTGCATTTGATGGCGCCGGCCAACGCCTGATGAAAGAGCTTGCGCTTTGGGCGAGCGCCTGTGAGGGGCTATCGGCCGACTGAAAAGGGGAAACGAATGGCCTTGAACGCTTATTTGCGCGGAAACAGGTCCGGCCAGGCCGCCTTCAAATATAACCCCATAGACCACAATGTCAGCCCGGCGGCGACATACAGCAACCCGATTGCAATGTCGGATTGAACCACACCAGGCGGGAAAGCCAGCAGTCCGATAATCGCGGCCATCTGAGCAACGGTCTTAATTTTACCAATGTAAGACACCGCTACGCTGGCGCGGCTGCCGATTTCTGCCATCCATTCCCGCAGTGCAGAAATTACAATCTCGCGGCTAATAATAATGATTGCAGGTAACGTCAGAATTAACGCCGCATGCTCTTCAATAAGCACCGCCAGAGCCACAGCTACCATAAGTTTATCAGCGACCGGATCCAGAAAGGCGCCGAAGGGCGTGCTTTGATTCAGTTTGCGCGCCAGATAACCATCTAGCCAATCCGTTACGGCGGCCAGTGAAAAAATAGCTGCGCTGACCAGGTAGCTCCATTGCACCGGCATGTAAAAGATAAAAACAAACACCGGAATCATCACGATGCGCGATAGAGTGAGAATATTCGGTATGTTCATTCGGTGCCTATTCGTCGTGCAATGCTGCGTAAATGGTTTCAGCCAGAGCTTTGCTGATGCCCGGAATTTTAATCATTTCTTCAATGCCGGCTTTGCGCAGCTCTTGGATGCCACCAAAGTAACGTATCAGATCCCGCCGGCGCTTTGGACCTACACCTTCGATTCCCTCAAGGGTAGACTGGCGGCGCTTTTTATCACGGCGTGCGCGATGGCCGGTAATTGCGAAACGGTGTGATTCATCGCGAATGTGCTGAATCAAGTGCAGCCCGGGTGAATCTGCTGGCACCCGAAACACCCGTCCGGTAACCGCATCGATCAACTGCTCCATGCCCGCCCGTCGGGCGGCGCCTTTTGCAACGCCAATCAGTGGAATGTCTGTAATTTCCAACGATTCAAAGACTTCACGGGCAATATTAAGCTGACCTATGCCGCCGTCAATAAACACCAATGAGGGCCGTTTGCCTTCTCCGGCTACCAATCGCTTGTAGCGACGGGTCAGAACCTGGCGCATAGCGGCGTAGTCATCGCCGCCGGTGATACCCTCAATATTGTAGAGCCGGTAATCGCTTTTCAATGGGCCGTTTTCGTCGAATACCACGCAAGACGCCACTGTATTTTCGCCATGACTGTGGCTGACATCAAAACATTCCATGCGCGCCGGCGTTTCTGCCAGGTCCAATAGGTCTTTTAGCGCCAATAAGCGGCGGTATGCAGTTTCCTTGCTGGCCAGGTGCGTCAGCAGCGTCTGGCGGGCGTTGGTTTGCGCCAGCTCTAACCAACGCCTACGCTCGCCGCGCACATTACCACGAATGCGGGTGTCTCGCTTGGCTGCCTCTGACAAAGCTTCTGCTAACAGCGCCATGCCCTCGGGTTCAGAGCTCACCAAAATATCCTGGGGAATCTCGCGACGGGTGTTTCCGGCAAAATAGTACTGGCCCAAAAACGCTCCCAGCAATTCGCCGTCAGACTGCTCAATGATAAATCTCGGAAAGTAGTCTTTGGTACCCAGCACTCTGCCACCGCGCACAATAATGACCACCACACATACGATGCCCGCGTCTTGGGTTATGGCGATCACATCGGCATCGCCGCCTTCACCATCAACCGACTGCTGCTCCTGAACATGTCGCAGGTGGTTCATCTGATCGCGGTAAGCGGCGGCCTTTTCAAAATTCAGTTCTGCCGCGGCCGTTTCCATAGCCTGCATCAGATCCTCAATTACTACCGGGTTCTTGCCCTCAAGAAACATCGCTGCTCGGCGTATATCCTGCTGGTAGTCCTCTGGCGAGATATAGCCCACACAGGGCGCGGTGCATCGATTGATCTGATATTGCAGGCAAGGTCGGTTTCGGTTCCTAAAATAGCTTTCATTACAGGATCTTATGCGGAATACTTTTTGTAACACATTAAGGCTTTCTTTAACCGCGCCCGAGCTGGGAAAAGGCCCAAACCAGGTTCCGCCACCTTTTTTCGTACGGCCCCGGCGAAAGGTCAGTGAGGGATAATCCTGGTGCGCGGATACATATATGTAGGGGTAAGATTTATCATCCCGCAGCAATATGTTGTAAGGCGGCCGCAACGACTTGATCAGATTCTGCTCCAGCAGCAAAGCTTCGGTTTCGCTGCCGGTTATGGTGACTTCAATGGAACAGATTTTTGCCACCAAAGCCTGGGTTTTTGGCGCCAGGCCGCTGTTACGGAAGTAGCTGCTAACCCGGTTTTTCAGATTGCGCGCTTTACCCACATACAGCACCGAGCCGGCGGCGTCGAACATCCGGTAAACGCCTGGCCTTTCGGTAAGTTGCTTGAGGAAGTGCCGGCTATCAAAAGGCGCCGCCGAAGGGGCGGCCACATCAGACGATACTGGCATCGTGAAACCCGAGGCGTACAACCATGAGGGCCAGCTCAACATCACTGGAAATACCAAGTTTTTCAAACACGCGGTAACGGTAGGTATTGACGGTTTTCGGGCTCAGGCAAAGTGCGTCGGATATGTCCTGAACCTTTCTGCAATTCACCACCATCAACGCTATTTCACGTTCCCGCTCGGAAAGACGTTTGAACAACGTCAGTTCCGGGTGATCTTCATTGCTCTGCCCCAACGCCATTTGCTGCGCAATTTCCGGGCTGATGTAGCGCTGTCCGGCGTGGGCTTTGCGCACAGCACGAATGATCTCGCGGATATCGGCGCACTTGGTAATATAGCCGGACGCACCGGCCTCCATAACCCGAACCGGATACGGGTTATCTGCACAACCGGTTACCACGACTACCCGAACGGCGTCATTCAATCGCAGAATTTTGCGGGTTGCTTCAAGACCACCAATACCTGGCATGCGGATGTCCATCAATACCACATCGGGTGGGTTACGGCGCACCTGTTCAATGGCATCTTCACCATTTTTAGCCTCGCCGATTACCTCGATGTCCGGGTTGTCAGACAGCATGCGTGAAATCCCTGATCGAACCAGGTCATGGTCGTCTACCAGTAACACTCTGATCAATATGCACCTCACACACAGCTGTTAACATTCAAGCCGCAATTGTAACGTTTAACGCCGAATCACGATAGGCAACCGACCGTGACGAAACGCTGTCAATGATGGGCCTGCGGCCTGTCCAAACTGGCGGTATTGGTGACTGGATCAAACCACACAACCAGCTCCCCCTTGTCGACCGCAGCCTTGACCCTACTGGTTTCCCCCAGAGGATTTTCCTGATCGTTCAGGCCGTGATAGCGGGTGCAGTATTCTTCAACAAGACCCTGTATCTGGTCGTCGGCCAGCAAATCGGCAGGTACAACAAATAGTTCTTCTCGCGGGTCCTGTTCAGATACGGTAGAACGCGACTCGTTCATTATTTAAAACCTCAGTCAGTGATTCATAAATATCGAAGGTCTAATTGGCGTACGCTCGTAAAAACCATATATTGTTTTAATCGTCATTTGATTAGTTGCATGTATACTATGGCAAAGAATAAAAGGATGAATTCACGGTATTCACTTTTTGCGTAAAGTTATTATACGGTAATACAAAGTGTGTTTCTTTATTGATTCCAACCACAAAGGAGTTTTAATATGTCTAACGATATATTCGAAAAAGCGAGCCGCCTGAACGAAACCTTGCTGGAGCAATTAGGCAAAGCCGCCGAGATGCAAATGAATGCATTTCAACGCTATTCCGAAATGGCACTGAGCCAGGCAAAAAAAGCCTCTGAGGTTCGTGATCTGGACGGCCTGAAGAGTCTGGCTTCTGAGCAAAGCGAGACGCTGAAAGCGTTGAACGAGCAATTTACTGCCGACATGAAAGCATGGCAGGATTATTCCAGCGAAGCGCGCGAAAAAGTGCAAAAATCCATAGCCAGTGCGGATGAGTCTGCCACACAAAAAGGCAAAGCGGGCACGCAAAAAAGTTAATTGCGCCTAGTTTAAAAACTAAGATTTTTGCGGTCGGTCAGGCTCTAATGCTTGACCGGCTGTTCTTGTTTCGTTTGAGGAATTCTGCATGCTGGGAATGGAGAAATTAAGTAAAACCAAAAAATTAGTGGCGGGTGTCGTCGACACTAATGTGCGTCGTGGTCAAGAGCGACTGGCAAAAATGCTGGGCGATAAAGGCTTGGTCAGCCCAACCACCTTGTCAATGATGGGAGAAATGTCGGATATTTATAAGGCCATGGCCGCCGATGTTGCCAAGAATCCGTTGCGCACGATTTCGGCAGAAAGCGACTTGCTGCGCAAATATCTGGCGCTTGGTTCCTATACGTTTAGCCGCGCAATGGGTAAAGATCAGGACGCAGTGGCTAGCCCGGAATCAGACGACCGCCGTTTTCAAGCTGAGGACTGGTCCAAGCACTTGCCCTTTGATTTGCTGTTACAAGCTTATCTGATCAACTCCCAAGCATTTCAAGATTGGCTAGAGGGCATGGACAACCTGCCCAAAGACACCCGCGACCAAATGCTTTTTTACGCGCGCCAGGTCACCAGTGCGCTGTCCCCTGCTAACTTCCTGGTCACTAACCCGGAAGCCCTGCGCATTACCTGGGAAAGCAAAGGCAAAAACCTGGTAACGGGTGGCAAGCAATTCATTGACGACTACCGCCAGAACCCGAAGCTGTTCAACGTCGGTATGACCGACCGTTCTGCGTTTGAGGTCGGTGGCAACCTGGCCACGACGCCAGGCAAAGTTGTATTTCAGAACGAACTGATTCAGCTGATTCAGTACACCGCGACAACAGAAACCGTAGCAAAGCGCCCGATGTTAATCGTGCCGCCCTGGATCAACAAGTTTTACATTCTGGACTTGACCGCTCGCAACTCGTTTATTCAGTGGTTGGTTAATCAGGGTCAAACCGTATTTGTTGTTTCCTGGCTAAACCCAGGGCCCAGCCAGAGAGACCTGGTGTGGGACGACTACATGCAGAAAGGCGTGGTAGCGGCGATGGACAACGTTACCAAAGCGACCGGCGAAGCGAAAATGAACCTTATTGGCTACTGCGTTGGTGGCACCCTGGTGGCATCAACCCTTTCTTGGTTGAAGAAAAAAGGCCGCAAACCAACCGTCAGCGTTACCTACTTTACCACGCTGCTGGACTTCACTGATCCAGGCGGCATCAGCATTTACATCAACGATCGTTCGCTTGCGGGCATCGAGAAGATGATGAACAAGAAGGGCTTCCTGGATGGCCGCGCGATGGCCTTCACCTTCAATCTGCTGCGGGAAAACGAGTTGTTCTGGTCTTTCTGGACCAAAAACTACCTGAAAGGCGAAAAACCAGCGGCCTTTGACCTGCTGTACTGGAACACCGATGGCACTAACCTGCCCGCGGCTCTGCACGGACCTTATCTGCGTGAAATGTATCTGAACAACCGACTGGTGCAACCGGATTCGCTGACATTCTGTGGCGAGACCAATAATCTGCAGGATATTGACGTGCCGTCTATGTTCATAGCCGCACGCCAGGATCACATTGCCAAGTGGAAATCCTGCTACACCGGCGCTCAGGCTCACGGCGGAAAAGTGAAGTTCTTGCTGGGCGGCTCCGGCCACATTGCCGGCATTATTAACCCACCGTACAAAGAAAAGTACGGTTTTTGGACCAATAATGTGGATACATTGCCAGAAAATCCGGACGACTGGCTGGCAGAAGCCGAGCAGCACCCTGGTTCATGGTGGCCGCACTGGGTTGAGTGGCTGGCGCAGTATCAAGGCGACCAGGTTCCTGCCCGCGTCCCAGGCGACGGTAAGCTGAAGGCGTTGGAAGATGCCCCTGGCAGCTACGTGAAAGTCCGCGCAGCGGATGCGGCGAAAAGCTGATCGTAGAGTATGAAGTGATCCACCCGAAAACCGCGGCGAAGCTTATGCTTCGTCGCGGTTTTTTGGTTCTTCAATCTGGGCTTTAAATTGACTATCATGGCCGCCTCTAAAATAGTTTGGATGCTAATGACTCCCTCTGCGTTTCGACTCACCCTGCCAATCCTATTCGGCTATTTGCCGCTGGGCATGGCGTTTGGCGTGCTGTTTGCCACACAGCTTGATTACCCATGGTGGATAGCCCCGCTAATGGGCGTGCTGGTTTACGCCGGTGCAGGGCAAATACTGGCTGTCAGTTTGCTGGCCGCCCATGCCGGATTGCTGGAGGTATTTATTGCAATGTTTGTGCTCAACGCCCGGCATTTGTTTTATGGCTTGTCTTTGTTAGGGCAATTTCGCGGCGCTGGCTGGCGCAAGCTGTATTTGATATTCGGCCTGACCGATGAAACTTACTCGCTTCTCACCAGCCGCCAGCGCACCGAAACCCGTGAGCAGGAGTTGCATACGGATTTTCGCATTACCCTACTGAACCAGTTGTACTGGGTAGTTGGCTGTGCAGCCGGTGGGTTTTTGGGGCACAGCGTTGCCTTCAACAGCACCGGCATTGAATTTGCGCTGATCGCGCTGTTCATTGTGCTAACTATTGAGCAGTACAAAGCCCTGGGTGAAACCTTCCCGCTCTGGCTGGGTGCTCTGGCCGCCGGGGTGGCTATGGCCGTCCTACCAGCACCGCACCAACTCATCGGAGCTATTGTGATTGTTTCACTGGTATTGTTACTGCAATACCGCCGCCACAGAGACACTCTGGCCCGCAATCGCAGCGGGGAGGCAACTCATGGCTGAGAACCTGTTTCAAAACTACTATCTGTCCAGTTTTATAGCAGTAACGGTGCTAGCAACGTTCGCCACCCGCATCATTCCGTTTGTATTTTTCGAGCGCCATACCGAACACCCCCTCATCAAACACCTGGGGCGCTATTTACCCGCCGCTGTTATGGCGTTGCTGGCTATCATATTTTTACAACGTTCGGCGACATGGTCGGTACCGGTTGTTGGTCTGGACGCACTAATCCCCGGCGTTCTGGTGGCGTTGGTTCACCTTTGGCGCCGCAATGCCCTGCTGTCTATCGCTGCGGGTACCCTTCCGTATATGGCCATTCAACAGGCCGGTCTGTTCTGAGTCATAGCGTTCTGAGTCATAGCGTTCTGAATGACCGGGCCGGAATCATTGGAAAACACCTCTATGGAATTGCTGGATAACTTTGCCCGAACCCTGGAAACCACACTGCCGGTATTCATCATGGTCTTTATTGGCATGGGGCTGCGCCGCGTTAATTGGATAGATGATGCGTTCGTCAATACCGCTTCGGCCCTGGTGTTCAAAGCAACATTGCCAACGCTGATTTTTCTGAGCATTACCCGTGCGGATCTGAGCATCGCTCTGAATCCCGGTTTGCTTGTGTTCTTTTTGATGGCGACCGTTGGCACCTTTGGCCTGGCCTGGGTGTGGGCGCACTTCCGCGTGCGTCGGGAAAACCGAGGTGTTTACGTGCAGGGGGCATTCCGCGGCAACTGTGGCGTCGTGGGGCTGGCTCTAGCGGCCAATCTGTACGGCGATTATGGTTTGTCTGCCGGTGGCATTCTGCTGGGCCTGGTGATTATTTCCTACAACGTCTTGTCTGTGGTGGTACTGCTGGCCTATCAGCAAGGCCAAAGCGCCAGCCCAGGAAAAATCTTCCATAGTATTTTGCGCAATCCGCTGATTATTTCAGTGGTTATTTCCATTCCAGTCGCCGCGCTGAATCTGGAACTGCCCGCCTGGGTAATGACATCGGGGGATTACTTTGCCTCGCTTACCTTGCCGCTGGCGCTTATGTGCATTGGCGCGACCGTATCACTGAGCTCCATTCGCATCGACAGCCGCACGGCGATGGGCGCCAGCCTGATGAAAATGGTAACGCTTCCGGCGCTGGCCACAACAGCGGCGTGGCTCTGGGGCTTTCGCGGCGCGGAACTGGGCTTAATGTTCCTGTTTTTTGCCAGCCCGACGGCAGCCGCCAGTTTTGTGATGGTTAAAGCGTTAGGGGGGAACGACCGCCTGGCCGCAAACATTATCGGATTGACCACTTTGTTTGCCAGTGTAACCGTTACAATAGGGGTATTTGTTTTGCGCAGTTCCGGCATTATTTAGCGTGGGCGGGTGTACCTTGCGCGCTTTCCCTGTTTAGATAAAGCCAACGCAACCGGACCGATTGGCTATGGACCGACTGGTTATGGATAGAATGGCTATGAATAGACTGGTTATGAATTCCCCACTTCTGGACACCCACTTAGCGTGGCAACTTATACTGCAGGCTCGGGATTGTGCCAACGTTATTTTGCCTATCCCAAACAGCACCGTGCCCGCGCTTGCCTTGTCTGAAGCCGGCGGGAACTGGCGCTTGTTGCGGCCTGCCAACGAACAGGCACAGCGGCTGTTTGATTTGTTTTTACCTTTGGCAAGCCCACTGGCAGAGGGCCGGACCACATCGGTTATCGGACAACTAGGCCAAAGCCTGGACGGCCGCATTGCCACGGTGAGCGGCCATTCGCGATTTATTAATGGTAACGATGGTATTACTCACTTACATCGCATAAGGGCGTTATCAGACGCGGTTGTGGTGGGCGCTGGAACGGCCGTTGCCGACAACCCCCAGCTTACGGTCAGACGCACCTCTGGTGACAATCCGATTCGCGTGGTTATCGACCGCCGCCGCCGGGTGCCCGCCAGTCATCACTTGTTTACCGACAACGCAGCCCCAACGCTTCGGCTGATCGCCGGCGATTACCAACCCGGCCCGAAACCCAAGCTGCAACGGGGTGTTTTAGAAGTTCCTTGCCTGGGTCACAACCAACAACCCGTTTGCCCCGCGCAGATACTGGCAGTGCTGGCAGATTTTGGTTTGCACAAAATATTCATAGAAGGTGGGGGAGTGACTGTATCGGCATTTCTGAACGCGCAATTGCTGGACCGATTGCACGTGATGGTGGCGCCAATAATCATCGGTAGCGGTCGGCCAGCGTTTACACTGCCCGAAATTGATCAACTCGACGATGCGTTGCGGCCCCAGGCAACCATGGTCAATTTGGGTTCCGATATGCTGTTTGCCCTGGAATTCAACTCAAATCGCGGCCGCCTTTAAGCAGCACCAGGGCGCCGGGGCAACTGCCGATAAACACCAGCGCACCGTAGCCAACACTGAGCGCCACGCCCTGCTCGGCCGGCAGCCCCGCCAGTGGCCACAACAAAGCCGCGGCGCCCTCGCGGATTCCCCAACCGGCCACGGTCAATGGTACGACCATACTCAGTAATAACACTGTGCACAGAGCCAGAATGACAGCCGCTGCAGCGGCACTGTTGACGTAATCCGCAGCCACCGCCAGCAATAAAAAAACCGCAAGATAACTGGCCATAACCAACAGCGAGGATATCAGCTGCAGCGGCAAAGCTGGCCAGCTGAACAACGCCTGGTGCACGTCGTCACGGAAGGCCAAAAGGTAAGATTTGAATCGGGCGTTGTACCGTCGTAGTAACAGCAAACCGCACGCTATTGCCAGCAGCAAAATAATGGGCAGCCAGCCAATTGCAGCAGAAGAGCCCACCAGCGACGGTTTGAACACATTTGCCTGCCAAAGCACGACCAGGCCCAGGCCAACCATCAGCGCCAAAACCAGTTGCCCAGACAACCGTTCAATCGCCACCGCGTGGGCCGCTTTTTGTCGTTTGCCGGCTTTGGCGCCGTGGCGCAGCGCACGGCTCACATCCCCCAGAATGCCGCCGGGTAAAACCTGGTTTATAAACGTGGCCAGGTAATATTCCTGCACGGCATCACCTAAGCCGATGCTCAAGCCAAGGCGTTTGCCGGTGTAACGCCAGCGCCAGGAAGAAATGACGACCTGAACCACGCTCAGTAAAACGGCCGGTAGTACCACCCAGAGCGGAATTCGTTGCAACTCCCGCCAAAGGGCCGTGGTATCCACCAACAGAAAAAGTGTGCCAAGCAAAATTGCACTCGTCAGCCATCGCCAGGCAGCGCTGCCCCGCCCACCCTTTTTTGCCGTAGCAGACATCGCTACCCGACCCTTGGCGGCAACGCGAGCAGATCCTCATGGCACACTTTAATGCGCAACTCCCCTGTGCCCAGCTGCCGTTCTCTGGCGTCAAACCAGACCCTTAAGCGCGCGCTTTGATCCGAATCCTGCTGGATGGCGGCATTGACCCAACCGCGCATCAGCTGGCGCGCCAGCTCAGCATGCTCTTTACCTTCATCTGCACCATCACCTTCACGTTCACCTGCATCCATACCCAGCTGCCAGTCACTGGCGGCGATGTGCACCTCATAACCACAGCTTTGTAGTTCTGCGGTCAGCGTTGCGGTGGCGCTTGGCCCCAGTGCCGCTCCCAGGCCTTTGTCGCCGTGCTGATGTTGATTAACCAGTACGCGCAGCAGGTCGTCATCAGGGTGCTGGGGGATAAGTTCGAAGCGTCCGGCGTAGCTCAGCACAACCAATAGGGCCGCGCGTTTGTCCGCGACTTCTTTCACCAGCGCCTGCAACCATTCGGCCGACACAAGGTCAATCAGCGCCGATGCAGTCACCAGGCGTGTCTGTGTGGGTAATAGCCCGGCAAACGTCTGTGGTAACAGCTGTAAAGCCCGGGTTTCAACGCTCAGGCCCAGCGGCTCTAGTCGCGCTGCTGCGGCTGCCAACAGACCCGTGTCCTGGTCGATCAAAAGCCACGTCTGCGGGCTATCAAGTACCTTGGCCAAATACCCGGCATTGGACCCCAGCCCGGTCCCCAGATCGACCAGCGTTGGCGGAAGTGGCTCAACTTGGTCGCCCGATTGCTGTTTTAGCCAATCACGCAACATGGTATTAAGGTTATGCGACCGCGCCTTATAATCCGCCGGCTGCCGCAGGCTGAGCCAGTCAGCGCTGAACTCGGTATGTGGGTGATGACTTTGAAAATGGGCAAGCGCGGCCGTAAAAGCAGCGGCTGTATCAGCCCAGGTGCGCACAAGCCGCGACTCGGATTCGGCACTAAGGCGGGCTTGCGCAAGGACGTCAGGGTTGGTTATCCAAATAACCAAACGTTCACGCAACGCTGCCACATCCCCCGCGTGGTACATCGCAACGCCGGGGCGATCGGCGGTGTGCAATAAAGCGCCACCGTTTGAGGAAATAATCGGCAAACCAACACCCAGTGCTTCATCAATTACCATGCCATAACCTTCATACAGCGACGGCAACACAAAAACGTCGGTGTTGTTGTAAAGCGCTGCCAGCGCATCGCCATCCACCTCGCCGGTCAGCGTAATACGCGAACACAAACCAGCCTGCTGAATCTGCTGGCGCACCTGCTCGGCGTAGTGCGGATCGCGGTCACAAGCGCCCGCCAAAACGCACTGCCATGGCAGCTCCTTCAACCCGGAAAGAGCTTCGACCAACTGATGCTGGGCCTTACGCGGCGACAGTTGCGCGACGCATAACAACCGTATCGTTTTCGCACCTTCAGCCCTGCCATTAGCAGAGTGTTCCGGCGCAGCAGACGCACGCTTTTCAACCCCCGGTTCAGCAACGTGGATTCGGTCTGGCGCCACGTCAAAGCCCCGAAGGCGTTCTGCAGTGAAGCGGCTGGTGGTTATAACATGGGGCACCGCCGCCAGCGCCCGCTTTTCAGCAGCAAAAAACCAGGCTTGCTGCTGCGAGCTCAGGCCGGTTTCATCGGCCAGCGGATGGTGAATCAACGCGACCAGATTCAGCCTCGACCGGTGTGCTTCCAGTATTTCTGGCATGGCGCTCATGGCAAGTCCGTCGAGCACCACCCAAGACTGCTCTGCCGCACTCGCAAGCAACTCGTTCATGGCAGACAATGCCACGGTGTCGGGCTGCGGAAATTGGCCGGGCAACCCGGTTATTCGTGCGCTTGTACCGGGCTGATTTAACGCGCCGGCTTTGTTTAGCGCGGCTACTAACTCGCGCACGTAGCGATAACCACCGGTGTTCTGTTGCGGATCACCCGGCACAACAAACAGCAGTTCGTGGCTGGATTCAAATGTCGCCATGGTAGCTGGCCCACGCAATATGGGATTCCGCCAAGGTTACCTTTACGCTTTCAACACCCTTGCCTGACTCCCCCAGCTGGCCGGCCCGAATTGCTGTGGCAAGTCGTTCGAATATGACTTTTGCCATAAATTCGGTGGTGGTATTGCGGCCTTCAAATTCCTCCACGTCGTCCAGATTTTTCATGTTGAACTCCGCCAGCAATGCTTTCAGCTGCTCCGAAGCCAGGCCAATGTCCACAATCAAATCGTCATGGTCGAGCGTCTTACGCTCAAAGCTAACGTCAACGATATAAGTAGCGCCGTGGGTTTTCTGAGCCGGCCCAAAAATTTCGCCGTTAAAACTGTGGGCAATCATGATGTGATCGCGAACGGTCAGGCTGTACATTTAAATCTCCTTTGGCAAAGCCTAAAGTGAATAGCCTACTGTGCAGAACTGTCTATGAAGAGCTATCTGTAACGAACTATGACTAATAACGAATTCGATGGCATAACGTATCATCACCCGGGGCAAGAATTTGCGCCATGGTTTGCGGCATTTTCTCGAACGGGGTTTCTGCGCTGATCAAAGCGTCCAACACCGGATCTTGCAGTAAATCCAGAGCCAGCGTCAGGCGACGGCGATAATCCCAGCGCGGCTGGCGAAGCGGGTTAATCCCACCCACCTGGCTGGATTTCAGGGTCAGGCGACGGGGATGAAAGGCCGCGCCCAGGGGTGCGTTAACGGGCTGGTCGCCGTACCAGCTCATTTCCACCACTGTTGCCTCCGGACCTGCCAAGCCTAGAGCTGTTGCCAAGCCGGCGCTTTGGCCACTGGCATGAATCACCAGGTCAAAATCATCCGCGCTGCTTTGGCTGGCAAAGGTTAAGCCCAGCTTGCGCGCCACTGCCTCGCGACCCGGGTTGGTGTCCAAAGCGACTACCCGGGTTCCAGGTATGCGGCTGGCTAACCAGGCTACAAGCAAGCCAACAACCCCTAAGCCCACCACCGCAATACGGTCGCCCACGCCCGGCATGGCATCCCAAAGGCCATTTACGGCGGTCTCCATATTAGCAGCCAGAATCGCACGAGCCGCAGGTAACCCCGGCGGCAAAGGCATAACGGCCGCGGCAGGCACTTTATAACGCTGCTGATGGGGGTACAGACAAAAGACCGTCTTGTCGGCTAGCGCCTCGGGGCCGCTAACAACCCGTCCAACATTGGCATAGCCGTATTTGACCGGCCAAGGGAAATCTCCCTGCTGAAAAGGTGCGCGCATACTCTGGTATTCGCTGGCAGGCACTCGGCCGTGAAACACCAGAGATTCGGTGCCACGGCTGACACCGGAGTACAACGATTGCACCGTTACCTCATTGTCTTTGGTACTTGCATTCGTGCCTGGCGGACTATTCAGAACCGTGTTCAGTATTTTCCCTTCGCCAGCGGCGGTAATCCAGAATGCCCGTGTCGCTGTGTGCGATGAGCCATCATTTATGGAACTCATCCAGTACTCCTTGTGTCTATACTAAAAGCTAAACAGTCTACAGATTTCTTGATGGAGTTCACTGATGAATTCAGCACCCCAAGCGCGGGCGCAGGGCCTTGCGCCATGGATGGACCTGCTGTGGAGTGCCGTTGTAATGGCGGTTTTGTTTGCACTGGTGATTCCACCTGTTGCGTCAACCCGGGCAGCAGCCACGCTGGCCACTGCGGTAACCATCATTCTTTATGGTGCTATTGTAGCGAGTGTGCTGACACGCTGGCCGTCACACCTAAATTTTGGCTGGGCCAATCGGGCAACTCTGCTGCGCGGTTGCATGATCATTGTGTTGATTGCCATTGCCTGCGCTGTGGCCGCAGGCGCTAAACTGTCGGTTAACAACCTTTGGTGGTATGCCGTTGCAGCTTTGTTGGCACTTATACTGGACGGCGTAGACGGCCAACTGGCGCGGCGCACCAACAGCGCCAGTGAGTTCGGCGCCAGATTCGATATGGAACTGGACGCCCTGTTTATTCTTGGCCTGTGCCTGATGGTTTTCGCCATTGGCAAAGCTGGCGCCTGGGTGCTGGCGCTGGGCCTGATGCGTTATGGCTTTGTGGCGGCTGCCTGGGCTCTGCCCTGGATGAACCAGCCGCTACCGCCGAGCTTTCGCCGCAAAACAGTGTGCGTATGGCAGATTGTCACGTTAATGGTGGCGATTGTGCCGCCAGCGCCTTCCCTGCTTGTCAGCGTGTCGCTGGCAACGGCGCTGTTACTGTTAACCTGGTCGTTTTTTCTAGACATATATTGGCTCTATCAACGGAGAAGATAATGGAGAGAACAACATGAAACACATTGAGAAAAACCGTACTTCCAAAATCGCTTTCCTATCCTTGCGCCGAATTGCTACCGCTGTTCTAGTGCCGGCTTGTTTGGCTTCAGCCCCGCTGGTTCACGCTGAGCCGACCAATTTCAAGGTTGATGATGAGCACTTTTCCATGGTGTTTGAAATTATGCACGTCGGCTATGCCCCGGTGATGGGCATGTTCCGCGAGATAGAAGGTGAATTTGTCTATGATGAAGAAACCCGAGAGCTTAGTTCCGGCAAACTGATATTTAAAAGCGACAGTGTGTTTACCAATCACAAAAAGCGCGATGAGCACGTCACCAAAAAAGACTTCCTCGACAGTTCCAAGCACCCCGACATCGTTTTCACTGTGACCGATTTCAACACCACCGGCGATAACACCGGCCAGGTCACTGGAGACCTGGCCATGCTCGGCCAAACCAATCCGGTTGTGTTAAACGTAACACTCAACAAATCGGCGGTTTACCCGTTCGGGCACGAGGAATACACGCTGGGCATTAGCGCCGAAACCAGCCTGAAACGCAGCGAATGGGGCATGACCTACGGCCTTGATGGCGACATGGTGGGCGACGAAGTTACCCTGCGTTTTGGTTTTGAAGCTATCAAGCAATAAGTTTGGTTCTAAGCGGGTTGATAATAGCGTGATTAAATCTAGGCCGATTGTTGGCGGCCATATTTCATCGACGCCACCAATGAGCCCGCCACTACCAGCAACGCCGCCACCGGCAAACGCCAGTCCGGGGCGGCAATGCCGGCAACAACCAACAGCACCGCGGCCAATACCGGCACCGCGTAAGCCAAGCTGCCAATCAACGCAGTAGGCCCGGTGCGCAAAGCCAAATCCCAAGCCACCATAGCAAGCCCATAAGGCCCAAGGCCAAGAGCGATGCCGGCCAACAATGCGCCACCGGTAGGCATTCCCGGTGCGCTTCCAGCCAAGGTGTCAGCGGTTGCCGCTCCGGCGCCTGCAACCAGAAACAGCAATGGCATCAACGGTGTAATTGCCACCGGTGCCGCCTGGCAAATCCACGAATACAAGGCCCAGCAACAAGCGGCCAACAGTGCCAGTGCATAACCGGAGTAATGGGCGCTAGCGCCTGATCCTAGAGAATCGGGCCCTATCAAGACCGCTGCGCCACAAAATGCAATACCGGCCCCGACGATGACTGGCAATGGAATACGCCGATGAAACATCCATTGGCTGAGCACAATAAACAGTATGGGCCAGGTGTACGTAATCAACGCAGCCTCCGCAGCAGGCGCCTTACCCATTCCCACCAGATAACTTGCCACAGCGCCAAAAATCAGCGCAGGTACCAATCCGTAAATCACCAGTTTCCACTTGAACGACAGCGTTAATTGCATGGGTTTAATTTGCGCTTTTTTGCGCTTGCACAACGTCGTGGGCAAAGCCGCCACAGCACCACTTAACAGAGCAATTGTTGCCAGCCGAAACGGAGGTACCGCGCTTGCGATATCCACCAGCAGCGGCGCGATCGCCCATAGAACAACGGCAACAAGCGCCGCAAAAACGCTGACGTAAAGAGGTTGATGTAAAGCAATGAAGTGGCTGCTCACGGTTAGTGCTCCCTTTGCGCTGGTGAATTAGCAAGACAGGGCTTAACCCTATACACTTTCAACACATCACAAAATCGACATTTTTTGATTGATAACCTAACAGGAATTGATGATTTGAGACGGCGCATTTTGGATTTGAACATGTTGCACACGCTGGTCGCGATTGCCGACGCCGGCAGCGTGACCGCGGCGGCTGAACGCCTGGCTTACACACAATCGGCTGTGAGCATGCAGCTGCGCCGGCTGGAAGCATCATTGGACGTTGCCCTGCATGAACCCGCAGGGCGTAAAATTCGCCTGACAGCGGAGGGGCAAAAGCTGGTGGGGTACGCGCGGAAAATGCTGGCGTTGAACAGTGAAGCGGTAGACGACGTTCAGCGCCGGCAGATTTCCGGCGAGCTGAGCCTGGGCATTCCCGAGGATTATGCCTTTTTGTTGACCTCCGTGTTATCGCACTTCAGTCAGCGATATCCGGCGATTCAGTTACAGGTTATTTGCCGCTCCAGCGTTGATCTGGTGAAGCAGGTACAGGATGGCGATCTGGATATGGCGGTGGTAACGCGCCAGGTGCGTTCACCGGGCGGTGAAGTGATTCGCCGCGAACCGCTGGTATGGGCCGTTGGCGCCACCGCGCAGCCATCATTGGCCGACCCGATACCGCTGGCGCTTTATTCGCCGGGCGCAGACGTGTTTCGTGATGTTGCTGAAGCGTCGCTGGCCTCTGCAGGCCGGAGCTGGCGCATGGCCTATTCCAGCCAATCCATGACCGGCCTTTTACCGGTTGTAGTAGCCGGTTTGGCGGTGGTTGTGGTAACCCGCAACATGCTAACCGATCAACTGCGGGTGATTGACGAGCGCAGTGGCATGCCAGCGTTACAATCCGTTGAAATCGCCCTGCACCGCTCTATTGGACGGCCATCGGAACCGGCACGTCAACTGGCGGACCTGATACGAACTCACTTGGCGTCAAATGAGTAAACTCGAACCAGCCCTGCGGCTCCAAAGGCTGGTCAAGTGCCTGCTGTAATCTGGCATCTTGTCGATAAATATCCGGGCGGAACACCAGCTCGCCGTCTTCGCCCGGGTGTACCGTCCAATAATGCAATATGACCGGCATCGCGCGCCGCAGGTTAATATTGCGAGTGTCTCCAGTCGCAATTAATGCTTTTACATCCGCAGCCGTGTCGGTGTCGTCAAACAGCAGTTGTGCCAACTCCGTGATGCCTTGCACCCGAATACAACCCGAGCTGAATGCCCGCTGCTGGCGCCCGAATAGTGCCTGCGCAGGCGTATCGTGCAAGTACACCGAGTGATTGTTAGGAAAACGCAGAACCAATTGTCCCAGCGCGTTCGTCGGGCCCGGATCCTGGCGCAGCATAATGCTACCGGGATTCCACCAGTCGATCTGTTGCGGGTCCAAGCGCTGCCCCCGAAGATTAAGCACGCTCAAATTCTGGCGATAAAGATAGCCAATGTCGTCGCGGATTTTTGGCAACGAGTCTTCCCGATAAATGGTCGGCGGCACTGTCCAGGTTGGGTTGGCGGTTAAGTGGGTGATCTCGGACCGCAGCGACGGCGTGCTGCGGTAGGGCTGGCCAACCACAATCCGCGAACGCCAGATTTTACCGTTGGGGCGAAAGTAGCTGATGCGATAACCGGCAATATCCACCAGAATAAAAGCGCTGGCTTCGCCGTGTAACAACCAGCGAGCGCGCTCCAGGTTGGCTCGAATCTGGTTAATACGGTCGTCAACAGAAACATTCAACGCGTCTCGGGTTTGTTGACCCACAATACCGTCAGTCTCTAACAGATGATGCTGCTGAAAAAGGCGCACGGCCTCTACCAGGGTTTCATCATATTGAAGAAGAGTCGCAGCCTGAAGGTCCTGCTGGCCAGCAGGCATGGCGCTTTGTAGGCCCGGGCCTCCTATCATCGCCAATCGCTGGCGCAACAGAAGGACATCGGCGTCGACATCGCCCGGCCTTAGTGACTGACTCCGTTGCGGCAACTGCCGCCAGCCGCCTTCCATCTGGATATTGCGATAGTATGCCAGCCCTGCACGCAGGCGCTGGTAGGGCGCAGCGTACGGCCGTGCCAGGGAAAACGCCTGTTCAAAACGCTGCGCATCTACCGCCTCGGAAATCCCCTGATAATCCAAAGCGCGCGCCAACACCGGTATTTCCCACTGAGGATCAATTTGATATGGGTCCACCTTGCCGCGCTGCAGGTGCGTCAACGCGGTCAACAGAATTCGGCTCACTGACAGTTCAAAGCGCAGACGATCACCGGCTGTCGTATACGGTGTCTGCAGTTCACGATAACGCGCCATAATGGCGCCGGGTTGATAGTCGGCTACATTCAGGCCATCACTTTGCAGGGTATTGAGTGCAGCCGCAAAAGCCGCAACTGATTCGCTGTGCTGCCACACAAATCGACCGTCTCTGGCCGCGTAAAAAGCGCGTAAATCCTCGGTTTCAGACAATAGATAGACCGCAAAAACTTCGTCTGGTTCGCTGTTTTCTTGCACAGCCACGCTGTGGCAAGCAACGCCCAGCCACAATGCAAGCAGCAACAAAACGCGGCTTAGCGCATAGCGCCTTAGCATACAGTTCCTCCATGTGCCAGCGGAAATCTGGCTATTTCAGCTTCTATCATTATAATAATGGACCTTGCGGAAAACCGGATGCTCCGCTTTTATAATGACAGCATGATCCGCCATTACCAGTAAGACAGTCCAACGTCAGGTAAGATCCTGCCTTTAATACGGATTTTCTGAATGCCGATGATACGTTTAAACCGATGGCTGCTCGGCGCAGCTTTGTGTAGTCAAATAATTCTGGGGGGCCACAATGCCATGGCCGCCAACTCCCACAAACCAGCAAAAAACGCGACCGTTAATACTGCAACTTCTAATAGTGCAACGCCTTCAGCCCAGCAAACTCGCCTCAACAACACGCTGGCAAAGCTGGCACCAAAAGCCAATCCTCAAGTCTTGCGCCTGGCAGCGCGGGCACTGGCCTGCGCCCAACCCGATGCCGAGAGGCTTGCCGTCATTGATTTTTCATTGCCATCCACTGAGCAGCGGCTCTGGGTGTTTGATTTGAAACGCCAGAAACTGCTATTTAAAGAGCTTGTTTCCCATGGCCGGGGCTCGGGCAATGCCGAGGCCAAGTCATTTTCGAACATTCCGGAAAGCTATCAATCCAGTATCGGCCTGTTTCGCACGCTTAACAGCTATCGTGGCCGCAACGGCTATTCATTACGCCTGGAAGGCTTGGAGGCAGGCGTAAACGACCTGGCCTACCAGCGGGCCATCGTGATTCACGGTGCCGATTACGTCAGCGAGAACTTCATAGAACAAACCGGGCGTTTGGGGCGCAGCCACGGCTGCCCCGCGGTTCGCCAGGAAGTCGCCATCAAACTGATCGATAGTCTGAAAGAAAACCAGTATCTGTTTACCTACTACCCGGATCCCGAGTGGTTGGCAACGTCTGAATTCTTAAGCTGTAAACGCACAGATGCCCAACTAGCCATGAACTGATGTCTCGTCTCCGCGATTAATACTGTAACCCAAAAGAGAATGCTCATGCCCAACAAGAAGTTTCCATCCATTATTGTGTTTGATGTGAATGAAACACTTCTCGATATAACGACTCTGGAGCCTTTATTTCATCGCGTGTTCGGCGATCGACAGGTGCTGAGGGAATGGTTTTCGGCACTGGTGCTTTATTCACAGACAATGACTCTGTCCGGTCTTTACACGCCCTTTGGAGAGCTTGGCGTGGGCGCATTGCGAATGACCGCCGACATTCACCAGGTGGACATTGGGGATGACGATATTGCGGAGCTGAAAAAGCGGATGAGTACAATGCCGGCGCATCCGGACGCTATTCCCGCTCTTACCCGGCTGCGCGATGCAGGTTTCAGACTGGTAACCCTGACCAACTCGGCCAGCGGCGCTTCGCCCACCCCGCTGGAAAAGGCGGAATTAAGTCACTTTTTTGAGCGAACCTTCAGCATCGAGGAGACCGGTAAATTCAAACCCGCCCCTGAAACCTATCGCCTGGTCGCGAAGGCGTTGTCTGTCGAGACCTCAGACTTGTGCCTGGTCGCCTGTCACCTTTGGGACACCATAGGCGCCCAGGCAGCCGGTTGCCGCGGTGCGTTTTTAACACGCCCTTACAACGCTATTCTGACGGCGCCTGGCGTACCCCTTCCCGACCTGGTTGCAGCAGAACTGACTGACCTCGCCGATCAGATTATTAGCTGCCGGTAGCACCTTGTAGAGACGCCCGGCGGTCGCACCAAAGCCAGTCGGGCCGTTTAAACCACGTCAGGCCAAAAGAGCCGTTTTGTGCTCATCAGGCATCTCGTTTAGAGCCGAAATGTTACTTACAATCTGGATCCCGCTTATTGCTTTCTTGGCCTTGGACTTGGCAACCGCTGCGGTCGCTGCCAGATCTGCCGCGGACCCAAATGCCCGGCTATCTGCAACAACGATTCCTGCTGAGAGAGCCACAAGGGGGAACTGTCTTGGCTGGCCATCACGATCTTCACCGGTTATGAACCCCGCTTGACGTATCGCTTCCGGATAACGCGTCGCTGCCTCCGAGGCGAAAAGCTGTTGCACTTCTTCGCAGCGCTTTCGGTTTTCAAGTCGGTCGCTAAATACCACAAAATCATCTCCGCCAATATGGCCGACCCACTCATTATCCCCATTGAAAACCGCACACAGTTGTCGTGCCAACGACAAGATCACCTCATCACCTTTGCTGTAGCCCAGCAAGTCATTGAAAGGCTTAAAGTGGTCAATATCGAAGTAGATGCAGGTGAACGGATTGTTTTGCTGAAGCCGGCAAACGGCTTCCTGCTGAATCAGAACATTCCCCGGCAACTGAGTAAGAGGATTGGCATGTCTTGCCTGTTCCACCCGGCTCCGGGTCATCAAACGAAGCAGAGACCGGGTTGAACCCAACCCTATGTACAGGCCGTTCCTGGTCACGATGAAATGCTGCTTGAGATAATGAAGGTCGTCCTCTAAAAGCGACTGACTGACGGCTTCCAAAGATTCGTCATGCTCCACGACAAGCGCATCGTAGGCGGTCAAACTCGACACCGGCTTTGTCTCATTAAGTGCACGGCCATAGGTAGAGCTGAACACTTCCATTACACGCCATTTATGCAGCAGACCGAGAGGCCGGTCATTGTCCACCACGGGCAACGCAAATATGGAGGGCGAAGATTGCAAGACTTGCCAGGCATCGCCCAGTGACGCCGTTGGAGCAAGTGGCACGATGTAGCGCCCGAGGTATCCCGCATCCGAGGTCGCCTGGCCCCCGCCGACGGGAACCGGGTTGTCCAGTGCTGACAATTCGGCAGTAGGAAACGGATTGGGGCGCCCCAGCAGGAAGCCCTGAATCAGATGAATTCCCATTGAGCGCAGCAGCGTCAGCTCAGCAACCGTCTCAACGCCTTCTGCAATCAGCCGGCACCCCAGCCTTTCACAGAGGTTGATGACGGACCGAACAAACTCTTTTTTCACCAGGTCTCGATCAACATCGCGAATAAAATGGCGGTCAATTTTGACAAAATCCGGCTGAATTTCAGACCAGAGTTTTAACCCGGAATAACCCGTACCCAGGTCGTCTATCGCAACCCGGAAACCCCTTTTTTTCAATGCAATCAATCGAGCCTTTAACGCTTCCGGGTTATCCGCCGGATAACGTTCGGATAGTTCAATAACCACGTTTTCCGGCTTGAGGCCGTTCATCGTCAACAAAGACTGCAAGCGATCCTCTGCGAGCTCTGTCGGTAGCAGCAGACCCGGTGAAACATTCACGAAAACCAGGTGGCTGACTCCGTGACGAATGCAGCTTTGCCCGGCTTCCAGCAGACACGCCTGTTCCAGGCTGATCACCTGCTTGCATTGCTCTCCTGCCTGAAATAATGCGGGAGCCCCGTGAAGCGGGCTGTCCGAAGGTCCCCGGCTAAGTACCTCATAGCCAAGAACAGTTCCTTTCTGACAGTCAACAATGGGTTGAAACATCGTTGAAATGAGCTGCTGATCAATAATGCGCTGTAGCTCTCTCGCTTGGTCACCGGCTGTCATTCTGTGTTATGCCCCCTGAATCTGGAAACGAGAAATCAGGGCTCGCAGCGATTCTGACTGCCCACGCAACTGATCGCTCACCGTTTTAGTGTGACCGATATGCTGTTCCAGACCCTGAGAGCTTTCTCCCAGCGCATCCGCGCGCCGCCCCACCCGGCCAATTTCATCCCGTTGAACGTGAATTGCCTCGTCTACCTCATTGCTAAAATGGCTGAGATCATCAAAGGTTTGTTTAAGTGCCACCAGGTGGGTCTTGAGTGTTCCCAACGTCTCCCGGTTAGCGCCACCGGCTGCCCGGGTCTCATCCAGTAAGCCGTTAGCACTATTAACCTGGGTGACAAGCTCGCTAACCCACTGACGCACCTGATTGGTGGATTCACCAGTGCGGCGGGACAGGCTTCGCACTTCATCGGCCACAACGGCGAAACCCCGACCCTGCTCTCCGGCGCGGGCCGCCTCAATCGCTGCGTTCAGGGCCAGCAGGTTGGTCTGCTCAGCGATGTCCGCAATCACGCCGATCACCTGTTCAATCTTTTTACTGGAACCGTGAAGCGCCTCAATCGCTCCTGCCACGCGATTGATAACCTCAATCGCATGTTCAGCGGCACGCTCACTCTCGCGCAGCTGATTCTGAACATCATCGTTGCCTTCCACAGCGCCAGTAACCTGCGTCCGGGAATGCTGTGCCGATTGCTCAATCTGGCTCGCACTATTCGTAATGGCGCTCATTGATGAAACCACATCGTGAATCTGGCGAGTGTTATGTAGCGACGAGGCCTGCACGGCATCCGCCTGCTCATCCAGATTGGCTGAACGCTGCTGTAAGGCAGCCGCAGCGTCTGTGACGTCCCCCACGAACAGTTTGAATTTTTCGATCAGACCGTTGATTGCTAGCGCCACCGCCGTAACTTCATCACCCCCTGAAATCGGCAGCGGGGTGGAAAGGTCTGACGCGGCTTCCATGGATCGGAGACGTTCCGCGATCAACTGAAGCCTGGTGGTCACCGTGCGGCGGAGCCAGTACGTTAATAGCAGGATACCAAGCAAGACAAAAAGGGCCCCCCCAACCAGCAAGTGTTGTTGCTGTTCGAGAAATTCGACCAGCGCGGCAGACCCTGCCTCCGCCTGTTGGCGGCCAACCGAACGCCGGGCATCAATATCTTCAAGCATGGGATCAAGAGCTTGATAAAGCTGAAAGTCCACCACTTTACCGGCCGAATAATAACTGGCTTCATCGATTGGTTCTTTCAGAGCCACAAGCAGGCTCAAAACTGCTTGATGGGCCTCTGTGTTCTTCTCAGCCCAACCTTGCAGGCGCGGGTTACCAAGAGCTGACTGCCATTGCGCCTTTATCGCCAGCGAGGTTTCTTCGAACTGTGCGTTGATCTCATCCCACAGCAGCAGTTGAGCTTTAATTTTGTAGGAAAGATCCTTGAGTTGGCGATGGCTGCGATCTAAATCCGTCAGCAGCCAGACATCCGACATCTGCTCTCGCACGAGTCGATCCGTCGCCTCCTCAGCCTCCCGTACCACTGACATAGAAAGCCATGTCAGACCAACAAGAGCTATTAAACAAAACCCGGAAAACACTACTAAGCGCTGATGGACGGTAAGGCGCATAACGTGAACTACCTCTCGAAACGTTCACGCTGAGCATAAGTCATGATCATGACAGTTTTGTTTCAACGGCGAGCATTCCAGAAGCATTCTTTAAATATAATCAAATCTTTCAATACTTTAAAGGCGCAGCGCCAATGAACTGCGAGGGGACGCTCTTTCACAAGTCAGCCTGACTAGAATTTGTAGTTCAAACCAACCGCAAGCGGGCTGAACTCGTCATCTGATACCGCCACCATAGCGGTTCTGGTGACATTCCGTCTTAATGTAACACTTATCGCTACAGCCTAACTGCCATAAGGCATCCAGAGGCACCTTAATTTCCAAAATCACGTATCGACGACAAAATTCTCAACCTTCAGGGTTTTAAAAAATGGGATGCAAAGCAACATTAGGAACCTCCTATTATCTATTTAAAAAAGTTTCTAAATCCTTGATATAAATACGCTTTTTATTTTATTCCTGTCCCGAATCTCTGGACTGTAATCATATATCTATTCCAAAATAAACTATACTTCAACGAATTATAAGTCAGGTAGTCAAGCATGATCGTAAGCAATTTTCTGACACATTAAAAGCAACTATATTTGCTGATTTGGCTGAGAAACTGGCGGATTTAGTCGATGGAGAAAGTACACTAACGGTCAAATAACTTAAGCAGGCTGCGAAAATTTTAATGTTTCAGAGTTGGAGAAAGCGCGCTGATTGCCAATCATATAGCATTGAATGTTCGAATTATCGGTGCTAATGAATATTAATCACACTTTATTTTAGACTTGCTTTATAATAACACCTCTGAAATTAATTCGGATATATTATCAATGGATAGGCAGGGAGTTAATCATGTAAGCCTTGCCTTGCTGGACCTGTTTGGCTATACCTATACACCGCGCTATGCTCAGCCTGGAACGATGATACTAGATTTTTTTGATGTAAGCGAGGGAGAATATAATAAGGCGACGCTCTCATTGAAAAATCTTATCAATACAGCACTAATTATCGATGATTGGGATACTAATAAATGCATTATTATATCGCTGCAGCAAAAGACGATAACGCAGGCAACAATTGTTAGAAAGCGTTCCGGCTATAGTCAAAACCATCCCTCGCTGATAGCTTTAACTCAGTGCAACCGTATGCTCCAGGCCATATACTTACTAAACTATATTAATTTGGGTATTTTCAAGAGGAAGGTGACGATAAGAATCTCGAAATTATCAAGCGGGTTTTACCAACGGCCTGAAATAATATCAATTTGAACGAGACCTACAGCTTCAGCTTTGAACAAAATCCGCTCGACTTGGATGAGATTATGCATTCAATAGTACAAAATTAAAATTAAGACACCTCTAGATACCCTATGAGGCAAGGTCTGTAGCGATAAACGTTACATTAAAACGGAATGTCACCGGAACCCCAGTATGGTTGCCAGTGCTAGTAGAGCCGTCTGCCGGATCGTCACTATTAGTATTAGCAATGTGGGAAATTCTGAGGCCTTCCGTTGTTCGTCTTAGACCACAGTGCGCTATTTCTGAACTATCCAATTGGATATTTTATCTGTTTTTCACTATATTTAACAGACACGGTAATTACGCGCTTGGTTAGTGCAAAAAACATATATTTCAAACTGCATCGTTTTCTGAGAATTAATGCAAAACTCTTTAAAGAGGATGACAGGCTATGCAAACCGCCACACTGAATATATTGACGCGGAATAATGAGGCGAATCACCTTGAGTCTCACTCTATATTGCCGGCCCTTGACCACTTCCTTGGCTAAGCATCAACTCAGCCATAACTGACATATTTCCTTCACCCAGACTGCTGGTACATGAGTGGCAGGTATTTTCTGTTTTCTGAAATACATCCTCCACACAACATGGAATATCAGCTGATTATGGAGCTCAACAAATGATTGTACTCTCGATTATTTTGCTGCTGTTAGGCTTAGTGCTGCTGGCCGGTGGCGTTTGGCTTATCTCGCTTGGCGGTAGCCTATATTACGCAATTGCAGGCATAGCGCTGATTATTGCCGGGCTTACAGCCAAAACGCGCAGACCGACTGCCCGCTGGGTATACGCCCTTTTTCTGGCTGCCACCGCCATCTGGGCATTGTGGGAGTCCGGCCTCGACTGGTGGCCTTTGGCCACACGCTTAGGGTTATTTTTGTTGCTCGCTATCCCGCTATTGTTCCCCGGTCCGAAGGCTCAGCGGGGCGGCGCTATGGCCCTGGTTCCGGTATGGGTGGTGGTCGGTTTAATCACGGTATCAAGCCTGGCCTTTGACCAACACCGGATTGATGGGCAACTTAACGAAGACAGTGTGTTTGCCGACCCCGAAATGGGAGACATTTCAGATGACAGTTGGCATGCCTATGGCCGGAGCAATATGGGACAGCGGTATTCACCGTTGGACCAAATTACGGTTGAGAATGCTGGCACCCTAGAGAAGGCATGGGTATACCAGACCGGAGATTTGCAGGGGCCAAAAGACGTTGGTGAAATCACTTATGAGGCAACCCCTCTAAAAATTGGCAATAGCCTATACGTGTGCACACCTCACAACTGGTTGATAGCGCTGGACGCCGATACTGGCGAGGAACAATGGGTTTACGATGCAAAAGTGCCCATGGAAAGCCAGCGGCAGCACCAGACCTGCCGGGGCGTTTCCTATCTGCCTCCTGCTGAGGGTGACGCAAATAATATAAGCGCCAGGGCAATCAATGAACCCGCAGAAGAGCTTGCCAGCGTTCAGTGCGATGCCCAATTGTTTCTGCCGACATCTGATGCCCGACTGATAGCGGTCGATCCTGAGACAGGTGCGCGGTGCAGCAACTTTGCTGACGATGGCGAGCTGGATTTGCTGCACAACATGCCGTTTAAACAGGCCGGTTTTTATTACGCTACGTCGCCGCCTGTTGTGGCTAATGGCGTTGTGGTCGTCTCGGGTGCCGTCAACGATAATTACGACATTGACTCGCCGTCCGGCGTAATTCGCGCCTACGACGTCAAAACTGGAGAGCTGGAATGGAACTGGGATCCGGGTCATCCTGAAAACACAGACCCTATTGCTGAAGATGAGACTTACAGCAAAAGCTCTCCCAACAGCTGGGCCGTCGCCAGTGCCGATGAAGAACTTGGGCTGATCTATTTCCCCATGGGCAACCGGGTACCGGACCAGCTAGGCTGGTACCGTTCGGAAAATGATGAAAAGTTTGCTTCATCCGTTGTCGCGTTAAGCTTGGAGACCGGTGAGGTCGCCTGGGTACAGCAATTTGTGCACCACGACCTGTGGGATATGGACACACCGGCGCAGCCGAGCCTCGTAGATCTGAAAACGGAAAAAGGTCGGGAACCCGCACTCGTAGTTCCGACCAAACAAGGTGATGTCTATGTACTGAACCGGGAAACAGGTGAGCCAATCATTCCGGTTACCGAGCAGAAAGCGCCTCAAGGCACCGTCGAGGAGGACTACGCCTCAGCAATGCAGCCGATTTCTGGCCTTAACTTTCGACCTCCCGAACTGACAGAAGCAGACATGTGGGGTGCCAGTGCCGTAGATCAAATGATCTGTCGCATCACATTCCGTTCCCTACGTTATGAGGGGCAATACACGCCGCCCTCCGAGCAAGGCACGATCGTCTATCCGGGTAATTTTGGCGTCTTTAACTGGGGCGGCATCGCCGTTGATCCTGAAAGACAGGTGATGTTTGGTATGCCACTTTATCTGGCGTTTACCTCAAAGCTTATTCCCAAAGAAGGCGCCGACCTTGGCGAGACAAATCAGGGGGAACAGGGTGTTAATGAGAACGCCGGCGCGCCTTATGCGGTTGAGATGAAGCCCTTCTTGTCGCCTCTTGGCATTCCTTGCCAGCAGCCGCCCTGGGGTTATGTAGCGGGTGCAGACCTTCGCACTGGCGAAGTGGTCTGGAAGCAGAAAAACGGCACTATTTACGATATGACGCCCCTGCCACTGCCCATTGAAATAGGAGTACCGGGCATCGGTGGGCCTATCATCACAGGTGGCGGCGTCGCCTTTCTGGCAGCGTCCGTTGATAACTACCTGAGAGCCTATGACCTGACAACCGGTGAGCAACTTTGGGAAGAACGCTTGCCAGCAGGTGGCCAGGCCACACCAATGACCTACCTGAACAGCAAAGGAGAGCAGATGGTGGTGCTGGTCGCCGGTGGCCACGGCTCCATTGGGACCACCTTCGGCGACTATGTGATTGCCTATAAGCTACCTTAAACGGCACTCTGTTATATAAAGGGGTCGGGGTTCAGAAAACGAACTCGACTCCGGCGTACCAGGTGCGCCCGACAGCAGGTTCAAAGTAACGATCATTGTTGGCGTTGATACGCACGTTGGCGAAATGATTTCTGTCAGTCAGGTTACGAATGCCGGCAAAGCCTTTCAGAAGCAGGTTTTGGCCGGCATACACGGTGTGTCCACCGCGCACGTTCAATAACCAGTAGTCATCAACTTTTGTGTCATTGGCATCACTGGCGACCATACTGCCAACATAATGGGTTTCCAGCGCAGCGAAAGCACCACCGAAGCCGTGCCATTGCAGACGGTTACTCCAAGTTTGCTCCGGCAGGCCGGGCAACCTGTTTCCATCGTAGTTGTTGTCATCCGCACGGTAGGTATCAAATCCGTAGCTGGCCAGCGTTAGCGCACTGTCTACACGCCAGCTTGGGGTAAACAGCCAACCGACGGCGGCTTCGAAACCCTTGCGAGTCGTGTCGCCGGCGTTGCGATAGAACGTCCGCGTATCATCGGGGTCGGACAACTCATAAGGAATTAATTCATCACGAACATCAATCCAGAACAGCGCGAAATCATAATCGATACCGCTGTTGAATTCCCCGCGCAGCCCTAATTCATGATTGAGTGATTTCTGCGGTTCAACCTCTGGATTAAGGCCGCCAACTCTCGATGGATTAGCAAACTCTGAGAAGGTCGGCGTTTCGAAGGCGGTACTGATATTCGCGTACGCCTGATGAGATGGCAAGTAGCGATAGCTCAATCCCGCAGAGCCACTCCATTCATTGAACGATTGACTTCCACTTGGGTCGTCATCCCGCGGATAATCATCGTCAATCTTTAGACGAACCCGGTCGAAACGACCGCCAAGGGACAAAATCAACTCATCCGTAAGATTCATATCACCTTGCGCAAACGTGCTCAGGGCCGTTGCCGTTTGCAGTTCGTCGGCAGTTAATTTTTCCAGGTTGCCATTAAAACTCATTTCCCGGCGGATACGGTCATCCCGCTGCTCCCTTGCCTGCACACCCGCAACGTAGCGAAACGGGAACCCGGCAAGCTCAAGAGACTGGCGATAATCAGCACTGGCTCCAAAATAATCGCGGTCATAGTCGATACGGCTATCCCCGGGATAAGGAAGCTGCTGCTCGAAGTTCCGCCGCATGTAGAAGGTTTTGATGTGTAATTCGCCTGGTCCCGCGGAAAGATCCTGATACTGCAGCCCAAGCACTTGCTGATCAACGGTTTGCCCGGTATCAAATTTTTTGGTGAATTTCCCGGCCTGGGATTTGTCTGCTTTAACCTGTTCAATCGTGAGCGCCCCAGGGTCTTCCGACCGTGGGTTCTGCAGCAGGTTCAGGATGGCAGTCACTGAGCGATCGTTACCCAGCTCCCGACGTAGCTTGGTGTTAAGCAGGTATTTTTCGACCTTAGCCTGATCGCGGTAACCCTCATAGTTAAGGGCCGAACCGCTGATGCTGTGCGACCAGGGGCCATCACTGCCACTGTTTTTTATCGAAAGTTTGCCAAAGTCATGGCTGCCACCGATAACCCGAACGGATGTCTGATCTGGCTGGTTAGGCCCATCGGCAGTGGTTACACTGATGACCCCGCCCGCAGCGTTACCGTAAAGAACCGAGGCAGGCCCGCGAATGACTTCAATACGCTCGGCGCTGTCCAGGTCGATAGCATCGAGCTGCGCCTGACCATCCGGTAGCGTGTAAGGAATGCCATCCACCATAATAGTAACGCCCCGAACCCCGAAAGGTGCCCGTGCGCCAAATCCACGTATAGCTATGCGCTCGCCCTGGGCAAAGTTCTCAGAATTCTGCAGGAAAATGCCCGGAACCTGACTTAGAGTTTCATTCAGCTTTAGCCTGGGTTGGCCTTCTTGAATGGGTTCTCGCCTGACCACCGACATAGCGGCCGGCGTTTCGTACAGCGTACGTTCCATAATAGGTGACGTAACCACAATATCGGCCGTTGGCTGGCCAGGTGCTGCCATTGTGATTGACGGGGCGATCAGTCCACTGAATAAAAGAAAGGTGTAGTTTGGTTGTTTCATAGTTCTGGGCGCTCTACCCGGAGATATCGTGGAGCCAATCAGCTTCGTCATGACGTTCCGTTTACAGGTGAGGGACAATAGCAGTTGGTCCACTCTGGACCAACCTATCGAATAATTAGCGGGTGTTTCAATAACACTCCAATTGAATTACGAGTTGATCCTCGGCTCTAACACTGCTCTATTTCGGCAAGGCAAACGCCAGCAGCGAATCGTTACCAGGTGTTCCCATGAAGTGATGCCCGGCATTCATGATCATCACATACTCGCGACCATCGATAGAGTAGACGAGGGATATTGCCTGTCCTCCCGCTAACAAACTGGTGCGCCAGACGGTTTCACAGGTCCGCAGATCGATCGTCCGTAGCATATCATCGGTAGTCGCTACCACAAAAGTCAGGCCGCCAGCGGTAATGACTGAACCGCCATTATTAGGGGTTCCGATGGTAAATGGCAGATGAGATTTCAGACCAAACGAGCCATTACGTGCAGCGGTGCCAAGGGACCGGTCCCAAAGTGTTGGAGGTATCGGGTTTCCGAAAAGTCATCTGGCGCGGTTGTAGTCGATACCGCTCAGGTCATGATAGGGGAACTGTTGTTCAGTGTTCCTGCGCGGATTAAAGCGACCCGCGCAGGAGGTTTTTTACATACCGCTTATCTAGTTGGGGTCACCCGCCAGATGGTATTAGAAAGGTCATCGGCAACGATGAGTGCCCCTTCGGGATCCACAGTCACGCCCACCGGTCTGCCACGGGTCTTGCCATCCTCACCCTGGAAGCCGGTGACGAAGTCCAATGGGTCTCCGGCTGGCTTGCCGTTACTGAAGGGGACGAAGACTACCTTGTAACCCGCCGGGTCAGACCGGTTCCAGCTGCCATGCTCGCCGATGAATACCCCTTCGCTGAACTTGTCACCCATGGTCGCCGTTGAGAACGCCAGGCCTAAAGGGGCTTTGTGCGACCCCAGGCTGTAATCTGGGACAATCGCAGCGGCTACCATATCGGGTTGCTGCGGTTTGACCCGCGAATCGACATTTTGTCCCCAGTAGCTGTAGGGCCAGCCATAAAACTCACCTTCTTGAACCGAGGTCAAGTAATCGGGTACCAGTCGTGGACCGAGCTCGTCACGCTCGTTGATCACCGCCCATAATTGGTCAGTGCCGGGCAAAATATCCAGTGCCGTTGGGTTACGCAGACCGGTTGCATAGGGTCTGTGAGCACCGCTCTTGGCGTCGATCTCCCAGACTCTGGCGCGATTCTGCTCTACCTCCAGTCCATTTTCTGTAATGTTGCTGTTGGAACCAATGCCAACGTACAAGAAACGCCCGTCAGGACTGGCAATCATGGACTTGGTCCAGTGATGATTGACCTCACTGGGCAGGTCCGTGAGTTTGCGTGGCGGTCCGCTAGCCATGGTCTGACCGGGCTGATAATCGAACTGCATCACCGCATCCTGATTGGCGACGTACAGTTGGTCGTCGATTAGCGCAAGGCCATAAGGCGCATTCAGATTCTCGGCGAACACGGTACGTGTCTCATAAGTGCCATCGTCATCACTGTCGCGCAGCAAAGTCAGACGGTCACCACTCTCGACCGCAGTCGTGCCCTTACCTTTGAAATAACCCGCAATGAGGTCCTTAGGGCGTAGCTTAGGCGCGTTACCGCCCCGGCCCTCAGCCACCAGAATGTCGCCATTGGGCAAGATTAACGTCTGCCGCGGAATATTCAGGTCAGTGGCAATGGCTTTGATTTCGTAGTTGGACGGCACAATAGGCTGACGATCATCCCAACCTGCCGGCTCGGCGATTTTCAAGGTGGGTAACAGGCCGCGTTGAGCTTTGGGCAAGGTCGGGTTGGCACCTAACTGTGCTGCGTCGTCTACATTGTTTTCGCCACATGCGCTTAAGAGCGCAGCGACCAAAGCTATCGACAGGATATTGAGGGGTTTCATCTTGCACCTCCAATACGCCAGCTCGCGAGGCCAATCCAGGTTGCAACGCAGGCCAGGATGACAGTGATAACGGATAGAATAAGCCCGGCCGGCATGCTGGCCCAGACGTCCTTTGCATGGATGAACGAGTTGATGACACCCAACATAAAGGTCGCCAGTAGCAACAGAAAATAGGCCACTGGTGCACCCATGCGCTTATCAGCGCGGACCAGGGATACAATCGAGCCCAGCCAGGCCAGGCCGTTGAACACCAGCGCACCTATAAGCATCCAGGAAGCGAAATTCTTCCATTGCAGCTCGTAGCTGGACCAATAGGCGTAATCGTTGAGTAAAACTCCGATAAACAGAGGCACTATTCCGGCTAGAACAAACGCATGCAGCGGGTGAAGCGGGTACAGCGCGGTGCCAGAGTTTCGGGCAACAGCACTAATCATGGCGGTTTCCTTATTGATGGTAAACGAGGATTCGATCGACCGTACTGATTTTACCGGCCCGAACTACGCTTGATAGAATTCAAATTCTACGAAATATAAACACAGCTTACTATAAACATATGCGCGAGCTGCCGCGAGCGCATGTCCATTCGGGAACGTAAAAGTCTAAATTTTACTGAATTACAATAAAGGAAGAGAAGCCGCTGTTTGCCTTAGCTATCCTGAAAAGCCAAACCATGTCCAACCTGCTCGACGCCCACCCGATCGTACTAGACTGGATCGAGTCTGATCTGCGATGGTCTCGAGAAACGTGCTGTTGCTGGCACGACTGCTTCAGACCTGAACCGGTAGCCGCTGAGCAAAACACATATCACGCCAGAATGAGTGGCACGGCTTTTGGCCGTCTTCTGAATGGCCAAAAAGATGGCCCCAGAAAGAGATGCCGCCCGCTACAGCTAATGGTAGATTGACCACCACACGACTGTATAAAATACGATCAGAGGTAGTGCTGAAAACCACTTTTTCCGGATGGACACCAACAAAGAACCACCGGTTAAGTCGCTGCTATACAAGAATTCTTGCACCGGGAAACTGATCATCCTTAGCGGTTCGCGAATCGCAGTATGTTGCACCACTTTTAGCTACGCTTGGGAAACCCACAGCAACGTGGGCGCTATGTATAGTGGCACAGCGCAGGTCTCAGAGATGCTAGGATTTGATAAAAGTAACAACGGACAGAAAGGCCTAAATTCCGCTTTGGTTTTGTCCCGGAAATGAAAAAACCCCTGATCTTCTATAAGAAAATCAGGGGTTTTAAATTGGCGGAGAGAGAGGGATTCGAACCCTCGAAACGCTATTAACGTTTACACACTTTCCAGGCGTGCGCCTTCAGCCACTCGGCCACCTCTCCTAAAACAGAGTCGAATCAGCAAGATGATCACCGATTCGAGGGCGCAGACTTTAATCGTTTTATCGGCGCTTGGCAACCACCTTGAAACCAAAAGCCGCAAAACTTCCAGCTTGCGCAGGTAATTGTCTGTACGATAGACGTCATTCCTTATGTGCCTATCAGGCAGCGTGATTCGTTTCAGGATATGAGCAGAACTTAAAGGCGAATAATGAATGTTGATGCAATCTGAACACTCGACTCTGCTGCTAATCGATCTCCAGGAAAAACTGATGCCAGCGATTGCCCATGGGCACGATGTCGTCAGCCAGTGTGTCACGCTCGCTAAGATTGCTGGTCTGTTGAAGGTACCGGTTTTAGCCACGGAGCAGTTGCCAGAAAAACTGGGATCAAATCTGAAAACGGTTAAGGAGCTTTGCCACCTTACCCTGGCCAAAAACCACTTCGATGCCTGCTCGGACGGTCTGGTCGAGG
>Ga0314774_1000161_pt1 | contig 58750 bp, 44 predicted proteins | sample MetaGCBIA2018_FD_204515 | JGI IMG/M metagenome (GOLD analysis project Ga0314774, IMG submission 204515) | Cryopeg brine microbial communities from Beaufort Sea near Barrow, Alaska, United States - CBIA 2018 | ecosystem: Environmental > Aquatic > Marine > Coastal | place: USA: Alaska | collected... | reverse complement strand
CTTTAGTATATAAAAAGGGAGCTGATTTAATAGTTGGAGAGGCAGCTTTTATTCAAGAGGTTAAAATTAACACAACTGACAAAAGTGAATTTGCTGAAGCAATAACAGCAGCTAAAAATTCAGATGTAGTGGTAATGGTATTGGGAGAACATGGTTTTCAAACAGGAGAGGGAAGAAGCAGAACCAGTTTAGATTTACCAGGAGTTCAGGAAGCGTTGTTGGAAGAGGTATATAAAGTGAATAAAAATATTGTTTTAGTATTAAACAATGGTCGTCCACTTACAATAAATTGGGCAGATGAACATGTTCCTGCGATTGTTGAAGCTTGGCAATTAGGAACTCAAACTGGTAATGCAGTTGCACAAGTGTTGTATGGCGATTACAATCCAAGTGGTAAATTACCTATTACATTTCCACGAAATGTTGGGCAGATTCCAATTTATTACAATTATAAAAATACCGGAAGACCTGTAGATAAAGATGCAAATGTATTTTGGTCACATTATGGCGATGTTGAAAATACGCCTCTATATCCATTTGGTTATGGCTTAAGCTATACCACATTTAAATATTCCGATTTAAAAGTAAGCCAAACTTCCTTTAAAATAGGTGATGATGTAAAAGTATCCGTAACCATCAGTAATACCGGTAAAATTGACGGGAAAGAAGTTGTGCAATTGTATATTAGGGATTTGGTAGGAAGTATAACACGTCCTGTAAAAGAATTAAAAGGATTTGAGTTGGTTCAGCTAAAGGTCGGCGAAACCAAGACAATCAACTTTACTTTAAATAAAGAAACACTGGGATATTATAACAATGAAGGTGAATTTATAGTAGAACCGGGAGATTTTAAAGTTTTTGCGGGAGGAAGTTCAATAACAACTCTTGAAGCAGATTTTGAATTAAAATAGGAAGTTAAATTAATTTATTTAGAAGTTAAAATATGAAAATTACATTTATGCTACTTTGCGTTTGTTTAACATATGTTGCTTTTGCCCAGGAAAATACAATCGGGATTTTTCAAAATAATACGGATATTGGAAACCCTAAATTGTCAGGTTCTGCTTCGTATGATGAAGACACGCAAACCTACACCATTAAAGGTGCAGGATCTAATATTTTGGGACAGCGAGATGAACACCATTACTTGTACAACAAACTGAAAGGTGATTTTATTGTGACAGCCAATTTTGAATTTGAAGGTGTAAACGAAGTTCACCGAAAAACAGGTTGGATGGTGCGTGCTAGTGAAGCGGACAATGCTGTAATGGTTGGTGGATTCCTTCAAGGAAACGGTCTTACGGCAGGACAATGGAGAGAAAGAAAGGGTGCTGATATGCAAAACCCAGAGGACGATATTTGGGCCGAAAAACGCTTTTTTCAAATTATTCAATTGGAACGCCGAGGGAAAACATTTATTGTAAGAGCTGCTCTTCCAGGAGAACCTTTACAAGAAATAAGTTCTAAAGTATTGGATTTTATGCCTGAGGAAGTACTTTCAGGAATTGTAATTGGTTCGCAAAATGAAGATGTAATCGAAATAGCTAAAGTTTGGAACGTACGAATTGATCAGCCTGTAGCCGATGTTTACAATCCGAATGAACAAGGATGGGTTGGATGCAGAATGGAAACAATGGATGTCTTTGACGGAAAGCGTAAAGTTGTTTTTGAAAAAGAAGGTCGTTTTGAAGCCCCAAACTGGATGCCTGACGGAAATGAACTGCTTTTCAATATGGACGGGTCACTTTATACAATCCCTATAGATGGCGGAGCAATTGAAAAAGTAAATACAGGCTCTGCCAACCAGCTTAATAACGACCACTGCATTTCTTTAGATGGTAAAATGTTGGGGATTAGCCATGATGATGGCAATGGATCTAATGTTTTTGTTTTACCTCTTAAAGGTGGAGAACCTAGCGCTGTAACTACCGAAGCCCCTTCTTATTTGCATGGCTGGGCAGCAAATAACAAAGAAGTTGTTTATGTAGCCCAACGAAATGGAGCCAATATTTATGATATTTACAAGAAACCAATCAAAGGGGGAAAAGAGGTAAAATTAACGAACAATCAAAAATTTGAACATGTTGACGGTTGTGAATATTCACCCGATGGAAAATATATTTATTATAACGGTTCTAAAAATGGAGGCACCATGCAACTATGGCGCATGAAGCCTGACGGAAGTGATAAAGAACAACTTACGTTTGATGAATACAATGACTGGTTTCCACACATTTCTCCAGACGGAAAATGGATTGCCTTTATTTCATTTCAACCAGATATTGAATTAAATTCGCACCCTTCTTACAAACAAGTTATGTTGCGTTTAATGCCTGTGTCTGGCGGTGCCCCAAAAGTTATTGCATACATGTATGGTGGACAAGGAACAATTAACGTTAATTCGTGGTCGCCAGATAGTAAACGTATCGCTTTTGTGAGCAATTCAGGAAAAAAGGAATAGTCATAATAAAATGTTTGTGTTTTCAAAAACATGAATTTTAGTATAGTACTAAAGGTATTTATAATAAAAAGTTACTGAAGTATGTTTAATACTGATTTATCATGGTTTGTTTATACGAGGCTGAAGTAAATAGTAATCGGACATGCGCGTCTGGACGATAATTGGCAGAGAACCATGGATGAAGCCTTTATATCTGGAAGGAATACCTGATTTGTTCTGCAATGCCATCTGATGGGGAGACTGTGGATAATTACAAAAGGGTTGCTGAGAAATTTAACGAGGCAGTAGAAACCTGTAAAAAATGGGGCTTAAATTTGGTTACCATAACCATGAATATGAATTTGAAAATGGGGAAGTTCAATTTCTGGGTTCTCGTTTTCTTTGGGTATAGAAAAGCAGAATTTCACCTTTGTTAAAGCGTTAAAATACGCAACCAACTTCTTGGTAACAAAAGAAATTGGCTGCGTATTTTTTATAACTTTATCACCTCAAATGGTAAATCTTCAAACTGTTCTATAACAAAATATTCCGAATATTTTTGAGAAAATAGATTAAGGAAAACTAATTACTATGGTACATTTTATTCTGCTAAGGTCTTATTGGCGGCTGATATAAGTTTTAATGTTGAAATATCTGAAGCAAAGACAGAATTTAACCCTTGAGGTTCCTGTGGTGGGTCAGCGCAAAAATCATCACCATGTTGCCATTTACCATTTTCCGGATTTGTTTTTGCGTAACCGGCAAACCCCCAAAAATTTAAGCCAGCAAGTGCACCTTGTTCTTTTTTACTGACGGTTATCCTTTCAAAAATAGCTTTGTAAAATGTATTTCTGTTTTCAATAGAAGCACTTGGGGATAAACTTTCTTTTTCGCGGGGAAATCCGAATTCGGACATGACAATAGGCTTGTTAAGTTTTTCAGCCACTACTATATGTTCATCCATATATTCATAAGCTTTTACAATAGATTCCTGTGTTGTTTGTGCTTCGTTATTAATATCATACCATCCCCAATTTTTTGGCCACATATGCATGGTTAAGTAGTCAATGTTTTTATTGTCATGCAATCGTTCATACATATCTATATCTTCTAAAAAGCCATGTTTTCCTTCGGTTCCAGTAGACACTAAATGATTGGGATCTAATGTTTTAATTAAATATACCGTTTCGTTTAACCAACTAGCAAAAGCTTCTTCATGGTCGGGTGTCACTAAAACTCTTGGTTCATTTGCTACTTGCCAGGACATTATGGTATTATCATCGGTATATTTCATACCTGTATAGGTATTTGTTCTGCCAATAATAAATTTTAAATGTTTATAAAAAGCATCTTTACAAGGCTGGCAAGAATGAAATTGTTTGGTATAATTCATAAACAGGTCCCAAGAATATTCTTCTAAAAAAGGATTAGGTACTTTACCGTAACCATTCCACTCAAGGTATTGAGACATTCCTCCAGACCAAATCCAATTATTGTTTAAGTACAATACGGCATACATATTTCTTTTACGCATTTCGGCCATTAAGAAATCTAATCCGTCTAATAAATCTTGATTATAAACACCCTGTTCTGGCTGTAAAGCCGGGTGTACTTTTGAGTCTCCACCGTCGCCTTCAGCTCCAACTAAAATTCGTAGGTTGTCAATCCCTACCTCTTTCATTAGATCTAATTCTTTAATTAATCTATCTCTGTCACCAATATTTTTTGCTGCAATCAAAGGGCCATACCAATAGTTTGTGCCAACAAAGTAATAAGGTTTCTCACCTTTGTAAAATTTTGAATTTTTTACTGTGATAAGTGGTATTGAATCTTTTACGGATTCTATAACCTGATTATCTGAAATTTTAGTATTTATTTTACAAGAAAAAAATAAAATTATACTCAGAAAAAAAAGAATTGTTTTGATGATTTTCATTTTTATTTATTTATTAATAAGGTAATGTATATATGTCTGGTAAATTATTTTGTAATACAGATACTTCTTTATTTGCATATTGAATAAAATCGTTAGCATCTGAGACACTTGGTACTGGAGTGTAATAAGCGGTATTAGTGTTATTCCAATACATCATATAAGCTATTTCAACATTAATATTTGTTAAAGCATCATAAATGTTGGTAGAATGAAACCCATTTATAGGAGTGTTAATACCAGGCTCAACGTGATAACCAGTTTCTGTTAGTGCAGCAATTTTTACTTTTTCCTTAGCTAGTTTAGTAAGAATTTGAAGTTTTTCATTTGCTCTATTTACACCAGTTGTTCCTTGCCCTTTATCAAAATCACCATAATTATCCATACCAAGAATATCAACATAAGCATCTCCTGGATACCTGCTCAAATATTCTCCTTCAGAAGTAAAATTATTGTCAGGCGAAAAGGCAAAAAGCATATTATTTACGCCTAAAGTATCTCTTAAATATTCAACTGTAAATTGCCAAAGAGTAATATATTCATTTGCCGTACAATATGATTTTCCCCACCAAAACCAATCACCATCAAATTCATGAAAAGGTCTAAAAATAATTGGCACCAATTTACCGTCACCACCAACTATATTTTTGGTAACCTGTGCAATTTTTTCTAATTTTTGCTTGTAATACTCATGGTTTTCTCCTCCAGGTAAAATACTTTTAAATGCCTTAGTTTTTTGCTCGTTTGTCATTTCACTGGTATAAAAGGTCAAACCTTCATATGGTTCTCTAAAATGCCAACAAAATGTATTTACCATGCCTTTATTATAGGCTTCAATTGCATCATTTGTAATTTTTTGTTCTTGCTGAAACCACCAGTTTGAAACAGTTCCGTCATTTTTATCATCAGCGATAAACATAAAGTCCGATCCAAGTAACCCAGGATCATTTCCTGTTGTTTTCTTGATATCTGAATCTCCTGTTACATTATTGAAGAAACTATTAAAAGCATCTTGTTGACCAACAATAAATTTAGTTTGAGATAAGATTTTTAGATTGTAAAATAATGCCACCGTTTCAATAGTAGCATTCGAATTAACCATGTAAGATGTTGTTTGAGAGGGTGTTAAAACAAATGTCTCTGTTTCTTCTGAAATTGTTACAGTTGCTGTTTTAGGGCTACTTATTGTAACTTCACTATTATTAGTGCTTGTTAATGTTATAACAACTGTTTCGTTTCCTTCAACTGTTGTGTCATCTAAAATTTTTACTGGAATTGTTACGCTTGATCTATTAGCTAAAATAGTTGCTGTATTAGAGATTATTTGATAATCTGTTCCATTTGTTGCAGTTCCACTAATTGTATAAGAAACATCAACAGAGTTGCTTATTGAGTTCGTTAATGTTAATGTGAATTCGCCACTAGTTTGTGGCTCTGATGCTGAATTAACGCTGGCACTGATACTAACAGAAGTTTTGGTAGGAATTTCTAATGTATCAGAATCTTTAGAGCAATTTACTAAAGATACTGAAAGAATAACAAGCCAAAACAATATGTTTTTTTTCATTTTATAAAGTGTTTAATACGATACAAGCTCTAGAGGTATGGTAAGGTGCTTTCCACATCCCTACTTTATATTCACTAGTATAAGGAGTTCCTTCTTTATTAACCCGCCAAAACCACTCTCCATTTGTGGAGTCAATAATTTTGGTTTGAATAAAGTTTAAAATAGCAGATGAAACAGTAAGGTATTTCTCATTACCCGTAATTTCATATGCGTAATGAAGCCCAACAAGTGCTTCGGCTTGCGGCCACCAATGCTTATCGGTATCTAATCTACCTGTTTTTGGGTCATATTCATTTAGAACCCCGCCATCATTATCAACTCCTTCTTCTATAAAAGTATCCGCAATTAGAACAGCTATTCTTTTTGTTTCGCTTAGTAGAACTTGATCTTCAATTATTTTGGCTGCTTCAATTAACAACCAAGCTGTTTCAATGTCATGTCCGTAAGAAACCAAATCTCCTTTTAAATTCCATTGCTCATCAAAAAACAAGTTTAAATGATTATTGGCATTCATAAATTTGCTTAAAAACAACTGAATCAATTCTGATAGTTTACCTTTCAAATTTTCATTTCTGCAAACTTTATACAGATTGGTATATGCCTCCAAAATATGCAGATGTGTATTCATTGTTTTAGCTTCGTTGGCATCTTTATCACTCAATCGCATATCTTCAATTGGAGACCAATCTTGGTTAAAGGCTTCTATATATCCTTTATATTCAGTGTCATTTGCATATTTTTCTATGAGGTCAAAAAGTTCTATTGCCCAATTCAGCGCTTCTTTATTTTTTGAGAACAGATAATACTCAGACAATGCGTAAATCATAAATGCTTGAGCATAAACTTGTTTACGGGTATTTATGGGGTTCCCTTTTGCATCGAGTTCCCAATAAACACCTCCGAATTTTTCATCTTTAAAAGATGATTTCAAATAAAGGTATGAACGGTCACATAAATCTTTATACTCATTGGATTTATAGTGATTTGAAGCTGCTGAAAATGCCCAAAGAACACGTGAGTTTAAAACAATTCCTTTAGAGGCATTTGGTATGAGGTTGTTGTAGTGATCCCGTTCGCCAACAAATCCTCCATTTATTTCATCAACAGTATTGGTACTCCAATAATTAAGAATATTTTGAAGTTCATTTGCTAATGAGACTGATATTTTTTCAATTGCTGGGTGCATTAATACAATCCTTTATTATTTTCAATTAATTCTAAAATAGTTTGAACAGATCCGGATGATGTAAAGGTGTCTTCAGGGCTATTCATCACGTAATCCACCAATTTTTCTACTGATGAGGTTGCTACATGCATACGGGTATCAGATGATGCATAATAGATATAAACCGTACCATCTTTATCTTCAATCCATCCATTTGTGAAAAGGACATTAGAAACATCCCCTGTAGTTTCTTTATAGTTTGGAGCCATAAAATATCCTGCCGGTTGATGAATAATTTTAGTAACATCATTTAAATCGGTCATAAACATGTATAAAACATATCGTAAACCAGCGGCAGTATTACGAACACCGTGGGCAAGATTCAACCAGCCTTTTGTTGTTTTAATTGGAGTAGGTCCTTGACCATTTTTCAGTTCATAAACCGTATGATACTGTTTATTGTTAATGATTCTTTCACCTTTTACAGTTGGATTTTCCATACTGTCAACATATCCAAAACCTATGCCGCCGCCGCCGCCAATATCAATAAAGCCATCTTGAGGCCTTGTATAAAGACCGTATTTTCCATTTATAAATTCGGGATGTAAAACTACATTTCGTTGTTGTCCAGAATTTGAAATTAAATCTGGCAAACGTTCCCATTTAATTAAGTCTTTGGTTCTTACAATTCCTGCATTTGCTATGGCAGAACTGGTATCGCCTTCCGGTGCATTTGGATCTTTTCTTTCCGTACAAAAAATGCCATAAATCCAACCATCTTCATGTTTGGTTAAACGCATGTCATAAACATTTGTATCTTGATTTCCTTCAATTTGAGGCACTACAATTGGCTTATTCCAAAACTTAAAATTATCAATTCCGTTTGGACTTTCGGCAATGGCAAAAAACGATTTACGATCGTTGCCTTCAACACGTACACACAGTAGGTATTTATTATTAAATTTTATTGCGCCCGCATTAAGAGTGGCATTAATGCCAATACGCTCCATACCAAATGGATTCGTTTCCGGATTTAAATCGTATTTCCAGTGAATTGGTGCATGATCTGCTGTTAAAACAGGATTTTTATATCTGTTATAAATCCCATTGGTTTTTGAAACCGGCTTGTTTTTTTTGACAATTAATTTATTGTAGCTTTTCTTTACCCTATCAAGATTCGTTAATTCCATATTTTCCTTGTTAATCTATTTGTTCTTTTAAATTATTCCACCAATATTTTTTAAGTAAAAATAAGCATACCACTAAAACTGCGAGCGATATATATATAGGTGTGCTTTGTCTAAAAATGATGTACATAGGTAAAATAACTAAAGTAGTTTGTGCTATAATACCAATTGCTACGTTAAACATATCTATACCAAAATCTGAATTTTTCTTAAAGTTTGGGTTTTCAGCTATTAATTTATCGCTAATTGGTTTCCAAAACCCCCAAGGTCTTACGTTTTTATAAAAAGACATCAATACTTTTTCGTCAGTTGGAGGTGCTGAATAAGTTCCGATTAACGAACCAATAATTGAGATCACTAATATGATTGGAAACAAATACAAACCTAAAACATCAGGAAATAATTCTGGAATAATTCCTGCTGAAACCAATCCAGCTGCCATACCCCAGAAGAAACCTTCTCCGTTGAATCTCCACCAGTGCCATTTCAAAATATTGGCACCTACATAACTTCCATATAGAACAGAAACAATCCATTGCAATACTGAATTTACATCTTTGGCAAATAATCCTATAATAATACTCACTATAACTACAACGATTCCTGTGAGATAGTTCATGTTTTTTATTTGATTAACTGATGCTGTCGGGTTTTTATATTTCAAATAAATATCATTTACCAAATAGGCTTGTGCAGCATTTAAAGTTCCTGCAAAAGTTGACATAAATGCAGCAATTAATCCCGCTAATAAAAGACCTAACAATCCAACAGGAACGAATTGTTTTATAGCCGTTGGCAATATTAATTCGAAATCAATATTTCCGGCTGAATTTATCAGATTTAATTTTTCATAATAAATCAATGCCAAAGCCGCGAAACCTGCAATCATTAAATAACGTATAGGCATTAAAACAACCGAAACAAATCCGCTCATCTTAGATGCTTCTGCAGATGATCTGGTTGACAGAATTTTTTGCATATCGTACGTTGGAGCTGGTCCCGCAACACTTACCAAAACGCCTTTAAATACCATCATCATAAAGAAGATAGTAAATAGACCAAATCCATCTTCTTTAATTTTTTGATTCACTTCAGGGATGATTGTACTCCAATCCATATTTAATTTCCAACCAAACGTTGGGCTCATCCAACCTTTCGGAACATTTAAAATATTTTCACCAACCGCCTGAAATCCTAAATAACCAATGACTAATGCTGCTACAGTCATAATTGAAAACTGAACAACATCGGCCCAAACAATACCAGACATACCACCTAACAAGGAATAAAATACCGCAAAAAGCGTAAAAATGATACCATAAAAATGAGGTACAAATTCAGGAGAAACAGCAAATGGCACATAATTGCTTACAAATTCCCAAGGAACAAATATTTCAATAAATTTACCTAAACCTATGAAGCCATAGGCTAAATAACCTAAGCACATTATAAGGGCAAATACGACGACAACAATATGTGAAAGTTTGGCTCCTTTTTCAAAACCAAATCGTGTACCTATCCATTCTGCTCCCGTTGTTGCATTAGAACGTCTTAACCATTTAGATAGGTAAACCATTAAAAATATTTGATTAAAAACCGGCCAAAGCCAAGGAATCCAAGCGCTTTTAATTCCATAAACAAACATTAAAGTAACCAACCAAATGGTGCCGGAAATATCAAACATTCCAGATGCATTGGATAAACCCAGCATATACCATGGAATAGATTTTCCACCTAATAAATAATCATCTTTACTTCGTTGCGCTCTTTTTCGAACTACAAGTCCAATTACAACAATTGTGATCAGGTACAATACTATAATTAAAATATCAACAGGGTGCAGTAATTCAGTCATTTAGCTTAGTTGTTAATGTTTTTAATATCTCTTAAAAAGAGCGTTTTGGGAAGTTTTTCAAATTTAATAAAATCCGCTTCACTAGAGTGGCCCTTATAAGGCATATAATGATGCGTTGTTTTGTAATTTCGCCAGAATAACACCCAAGAAATTCCTGAATTTTCTAAATTTGGATATAATACTTCTGTAAACCATTTTTCGGTTGGTATTTTTTCTAAGCCCGTTTCGGTAAAGGCAAATAATTTTTCTTTTTCAGAAGCTATACTTTTAACAAGGGCTAAATCATGTACCATTGATTTAATATATTCTTCAGAATTATTAAAATCATAAATGTCAATACCCAGAATATCTACATAATCATCTCCAGAATAATATTTCATATAATTATCATTCGGGTTTAATTTGTTAGGCGAATAGGTGTAAAGTACATTGTGCAGGTTGTGTTTGTCTCTCAATAACACTACGGTTTCTTGCCATAGTTTAATATAATCTGAAGCTTGACAATTGCCTTCTCCCCACCAAAACCAAGAGCCGTTCATCTCGTGAAAAGGTCTAAATATTATAGGAATATTTTCACCATTATATTGTAATGATTGTAAAAAATCAGCAACTCTGTCTATCCATAATTCATATTTTTCTCTTTGGTTTCCTCCAATAAGTATATTTGCAACTGCAGGCGTTTTATCCCATGCATTTCCCCCTGAAACAGGATTGTCAGCATGCCAGCTTATTGTTATAATTCCACCTTTTTTATAAGCATCAATCATTAATTTTCTCATATCATTAAATGGTACGGAATCTAAATTATATTCATTGGCATGTTCAATTCCACCAATATCAAATCCAAAAACTGCCGGAAAATCACCTGCAACTTCATTGACATCACTTTTTATTATTGTTGAATTATTTTCATGTCTCCAGCCTATTCCATAAGATGTGGCATCTTGGTGGCCAACAGCAAATCCTTTTTCAGCTATTAGGTGTAATTTTTTATGCAATTCTTTTACCGAATTTGACGCAAGTTTATCAACAAGTTCCGGTTTTTTATAATCTGCATTATAAATAGAGGCACATGAGTAACAGGAGCAAATTAAGATAATTGCCAAGGTTTTTTTTATTTTAGTCCCCTTATAAAGTTTAAAAACATTTTCCATTTTTTCTAATCTCTTAATATTATTAATTAATAAAATGCAACTAATTTGGCAGTAGCCATATTCTATTTTTCAAATTTAAGTATATGTTAGACGTTTTGACGATATTATTTTATCAAAATGCTAAAATATTATTACATTTTAAATAACATGTTGTTATTGGTGTCATTGTATTTATGGGAAGTTATGTTTACTTTTTTGTAAGTATATAAGGGCGTGAGGAGATGTTTTGTTCAATTTGTATTGTCTGTTTTTTACAAAAAATAGATTGAAGGTGAACTTATTTTATTGACATATGACAAAATAATATTAACAAAAGGTTAACAAATTAATTTAATTTTGGAATGAGTTAATTAACCATGTAATCTTGTTAATTAACCACATTATCTTTTAAATTAACTTAATTCAAATATCAAAGAATATGCAAAAATTCAATTTAATGAAAATTTATGGTGGAACAAGACACTATTATTTTCTATTACTATTTTGTTTTGTAGGTCAATTTATGATTGCTCAAAACCAAGTAAAAGGAGTTGTGTTAGATTCAGGAGGGACGACCTTGCCAGGAGTTAATATTATTGAAAAAGGAACAAAAAATGGAGTAGTTACAGATTTTGATGGAAACTATTCTATTTCAGTTCAAGACAATGCAAGTATAGTTTTTAGTTATGTAGGTTTTGATACTCAGGAAATCAAAGTTTCCGGTAAACAAACTATCAATGTAACGTTAAAAGAAAACCTACAAAGTTTAGATGAAGTATTGGTAATTGGTTATGGTACGCAAAAAAGAGATGACGTAAACAGTGCAGTTTCAACAATAAAAGCTAAAGAACTTGAGGATGTTCCTCAAGTTAGTGTTGATCAGTTATTGCAAGGGAGGGCTGCAGGTGTAATTGTAACAAATAACTCAGGCCAGCCAGGAGGTAATGTTTCTGTTAAAATTCGTGGAGCATCTTCTTTAGGGGGTTCTAATGAGCCTTTGTATATTATTGATGGTGTTCCAATTTCTGGGGACGCAACAAATCAATCAACAAGTGGTAGGCCGATTTCAGCATCTTATTCTGGTGCAAATGCTCCTAGCGTAACTGTGAGTCCTTTGTCATTAATTAATCCTAACGATATTGAGTCTTTAGTAGTTTTGAAAGACGCTTCTGCAACAGCTATTTATGGCTCAAGAGGTGCTAATGGGGTAGTTATAATAACTACTAAGTCTGGAAAAAAAGGTTCAGGGAAATTTAGTTACGATACTTTTTTATCTACGCAACAGCAAACTAATTTGTTGAAACCAATGAATTTGCGACAATATGCTACTCAACAAAATGCGTTAGCTGAAGTTTTTGGAAATGACCCAAGACCCGAATTTGTAAATCCATCATTACTTGGTAATGGTACAGATTGGCAAGATGAAATTTATAAAACAGCAATACTTACTAATCATCAATTATCTTTTTCTGGTGGATCAGAAAGTACGACATATTACTTGTCGGCAGGTTTTACAGATCAAGAAGGTACTGTTATAGGTTCTGGTTATAAAAGATATAACTTTAAAACTAATCTTGATTCAAATGTTAAAAGTTGGCTAAAAGTTGGAGCTAATATATCTTCGGGTATTTCAAATGAGAAAATCACATTAAACGGTAATTCAAGTGGTATCATTGGCACTTCACTTTTAAGTGCTCCTGATGCCCCCGTTAGAGATATAAATGGTGAATTTTCTGGACCTCCAGTAGGAATAAATACTGCGGGTAATTTTATTAATCCAGTAGCTCAAGCTTTGTTAAATACAAATAAATTGTTAAGAAAAAGTTTTATGGGTAATGTGTATTCTGAAGTTACATTGTTTAAAGGTTTAGTATATAGATTTGAAATAGGCGCAAATACAGAGTTTACTAATGGAGAGGAATTTAGACCTACTTATGTTTGGGGATCTGTTAAAAATGAGCATGCAACATTTCTTACTAGAACTCAAAATTGGTATAGTATTAACGTGAAAAACTTATTGACATATAAAACTTCAATTGGAAAAAACAACTTCAATGTACTTTTAGGACAGGAAGCTAATGATAATCACTGGGAAGGTAATTCATATAACATCAAAGATTTTGCTAGTAATGATTTACATACAATTTCTCTTGGTGATCAAACAACTTTACAAGGTAATGATTATAAAGGAAGCGCGTCTTTGAGCTCTTATTTTGGAAGGTTAATTTATGATTTTGATAATAAATATGGATTAAGTGCTTCTATCAGAGCTGATGGTAGTTCTAAGTTTGATAAAGATCATAAATGGGGTTATTTTCCATCTGTCGCTGCAACTTGGAAATTATCTAACGAATCTTTTATGGAAGGATTTAATAAATATGTAGATAATATTAAAATTAGAGTTGGATATGGAGAAACTGGTAATCAAAATGTTCAAGGAGGTCAATACGCTTCTAATATACAAAATATCAGTACTAATTTAGGTCTTGGTTATTTTGCAGCTAATATAGCTAACCCTTTCTTACAATGGGAAACTTCTAAACAAACAAATATTGGTTTAGATTTTAAACTTTTTGATTCTAAATTCTCAGGAACTGTTGATGTTTATAGAAAAATTTCAGAAGGATTTTTATTTCCTCTTCCATTGCCGGGATATTTAACTGGTTTAGAGTCTTATAATGGTGGTATTAGTTCTCCATTATCTAATATTGGAAGTATGGAAAATAAAGGTATCGACATTAGTTTAGGATATTCAAATAAATTCAATGATAATTTTTCATGGAATACAAGTTTAACTCTTACTAAATATGTTAATAAACTAGTGAAAATTGTTAATGGTGTAGATTTAACTGCTTCTGCTGATTTAGATGATAATGATCGTCAAATTGTTACTAATACAGTTGTTGGTGAGCCAATAGGTCAGTTTTATGGATACCAATCATTGGGTATTATTAGAACTCAAGAACAATTAGATCAAGCAGCAATTCCTAAATTAGGAAATACAGCTGTACCAAGTTCATTAGGAGATATTGAATATAAAGATAATGATGGGGATGGTTATATCAATGAAAATGATAAAGTTGCTATTGGTAATCCTAATCCTAATTTTACTTTTGGTTTTAACAATTCATTTAAATACAAAGGCTTAGAACTTGCAGTTTTCTTGCAAGGTTCTCAAGGGAATAAAATATTGAATTTAACGAGAAGACAAGGGACTTTGAATAACTCATTATATAGAAATCAACTAGCTGAAGCCGCAGATTTTTGGTCAACTACAAATACTGATGCTTCTCTACCAAGACCTTTGACTGGTGGTGGGAATGCTAATGTTTTAGTTTCCGATAGATATGTAGAAGACGGATCATACTTAAGAATTCAAAATATTACTTTTAGTTATTCTTTACCTTATGATATTGTTTCAAAAATTAAAATGTCAAATATTAGAGTTTATACAGGTGTTCAAAATCTTTACACTTTTACGAAATACAAAGGGTATGATCCTGAAGTAGGTTCTTTGAATCAAAATGTACTGTTATCTGGTATTGATAATGGTCGTTATCCAACACCAAGAACAATAACATTGGGTTTAAATATTGAATTTTAAAAAACAAATGTATTATGAAAAAACATGAAATAAATTTTAAATTACTGGTTTTATCACTAGTAATTATGTTATCAACATCTTGCTCTCAAGATTTTTTAGACAGACCATCAGAAGATGGATTTAACACTACAAATTTTTACTCATCAGACCTTCAGGTGTCTAGTACTACTTTGCCTTTTTATGGTAGATCATGGTGGAACTTTACAACTAAATGGATGTCACTTATTGGTGATTTAGGATCTGGTAATTTAGTTGGAGGAGCAGATGGTCAAGACTTAGCTGAATTTAAACTTACATCAACTTCTGACGCTATTAGCAAACCTTGGTTGACATTTTATGGTGTAATTGCACAAGCTAATAATATCATAAATAATTTAGAAGAAATTTCTGGACCTGATGTTAGTTCAGAAGCAATTCAAACTGCTGTTGCCGAAGCTCATTTTATGAGAGGTTTAGCATATTTTTACTTAGTTAGAATTTATGGTGAAGTTCCAATTATTGAGGATAATTTAGAGTATGTAACATCTCCTCTTTTAGATAATAATTTAGTTGAAGATGTTTATACTTTGATTAAACGAGATTTTATTTTTGCATCAGAAAATTTACCAGCAAAAATGAGAGGAGCTAATTATGGAGACAACATCAAAATTTCTAAGGGAACTGCAAAATCTTTTCTTGCAAAATCATGTCTTCAAAATAAAGATTATGCAGATGCTGTAAAATATTCTACTGAAGTTATCAATAGTGGTGAATTCAAACTATTAGATAATTATGGTGATCTTTTCCTTTTTGAAAACAACAATAACGAGGAATCAATTTTCTCTTTCCAATTTGAGGCTAAGGGGTATTTCTTTAGTAATTATAATGCAATACAATATGGTATTGCTGAATTAACTGAAGCTACTTACGGAGCTACTTATGTTCCTTCTTACGATATTCAAGATGCTTTTGAAGCTAATGATAAGCGTAGACAAGAGTGTTTCATGGTAGTGGGGGATTTTTATCCTAACTTAAAATCAGATCTTGGTGTTGGTTTTACTTTACTTGAAGATACTAATGGAGGAATTACTACTACAAATGCATTCGTTAAAAAATATGTTTTAGGAAAACCTACTGCTGAAACAGGTATACAAGACGGAAATGGAACAAGTGCATGTACTTATGTAATGCGTTATGCTGATTTATTATTAATTCAAGCAGAAGCTATTATGGGTGCTAATACAGAAACTACTGATGCAACTGCACTTAAGGCTTATAAAGATGTTAGAGATAGAGCAGGTTTGGAGACTACTGTAACTAAAATTACCCGTCTTGATTTGTTGAATGAAAGAAGAGTTGAATTGGCTTTTGAAGGTGAATTTTGGTTTGATATTTTAAGATTGCCTACTGCTGATGCAATTAGTTATATTGCTGCTCAAAACAGAGGAAAATATGATGAGGACCTATTTATAACACCAAAAGTAGGGGATTTAACTTTTCCAAAACCTGCTTCTGAAGTTACTGCAAATCCTAAATTATTAGAGCCAGGAGTGCCTTATAATTTTAACTAAAAAATATAATAATATAATAATATGAAAAATTTTAAAAATTTTAGATTATTGCGCTTCTCTTTTATAGCATTTATCTCTATAATAGCATTTAGTTCATGTACTAATGATGAAGACACAGCCGTAAGTACTGAGCTTAAGATTACGAGCGTTAGTAAAGCTTTAAATAGTTCTATTCCTTCTAATCCGGTAGATAACGATTCAATTACGTCGATTGGTTTTCCTAATAATACATACATAATAAGAGGATCTGGATTTTCGTTTGCTAAAAAAATCTATTTTAATGATTTAGAATCATATTTAAATCCAGCTCTTATAACTGATAATGTTATGTTTGTTACAATTAATCAAGATACACCATACGCTGATGTTTCAAATGAAATAAAATTAGTAAGTGAAACAGGCTCTGTAAGTTATCCTTTTGTAATTGGACCACCAGCACCCCAAATAACAAGAGGGTTTAATCCTGTAAATGCAAATGAAGGTGATGAAATTACAATTTATGGAAATTTCTTTTTAGATCCTGTTGTTACTTTTGGAAATATTTCTGCTGAAGTAGTTTCAAACACAATAACAGAAATTGTAGCAAAAGTTCCTATTGGTGGTGATAAGAAATACATTACGGTAAAAACAATCTCAGGCTTAGTAACAACTACTTATGCAGTCGGTACAGCACTTTATGACGATGTGTGGTATGGTGGATTTGGACCTGCAGATTGGAATAATCATACTTACGAGACAGATAACACTGCTGCTCAAGGAAATGTTTATTTTAAAAAGACGATGGGAGGTTGGGATAATATTCAAGGAGAATGGTCTTGGGATGACCAAATATCTGCTTATTCTGGAATTAGAATGTCTTTAAAAGGTGATGCTGGAAGTAAATTAAAACTGGTATTCAATGGAAATTGGAGTGACGATACAGCACCAATTATTATACTTACAGGAGAATGGGAAGAGTATTATTTTTCTTGGGCTGATTTAGGCAATGCTGATTATGTACAAAATATATCATTTCAGGAATTTACTGGTAATGGGGGTGTGTATTATTTTGATAATTTTGGTTTTTTCTTAAACGAATAATTTAGCTATTTAAATTAAGTACCATTATATAAATTGTATTCCCTGTGAAAATATTTTTACAGGGAATACTTATTACCATAAAAAATAAATAAATAAAAATAAATAAAAAATGAAAAAAATAGTAATAGTCTTAACCATTTTAATATCAATAAACACTTTTGCCCAAAAATTTGAAGGCTTGGCAGAAACACCACCTTTAGGGTGGAATAGCTGGAATACATTTGGAACTGATATCAACGAGCAATTGGTAAAGGACGTAGCTGACAAGTTTATTGAGTTAGGTCTAAAAGATGCTGGATATGAATATATTGTTTTAGATGATGGATGGATGGCGAAAGAACGTGACGCGAATGGGAATTTAATAGCTGACCCAGTGAAATTTCCTAATGGAATGAAAGCATTGGCAGAATATATCCATGCTAAAGGATTGAAATTTGGATTGTACAATTGTGCCGGATCTGAAACTTGTGCCGGCTATCCAGGAAGTCGTGGTTATGAATATCAAGACGCTCGCTCATATGCGTCTTGGGATGTGGATTATTTAAAATATGATTGGTGTAATACCGAAAAGTTAAGTGCAGAGGGAGCTTATATGACCATGAGAGATGCTTTAAAAGCTGCAGGAAGGCCAATGGTATTCAGTATTTGTGAATGGGGAGATAGTGAGCCTTGGAAATGGGCAAAAGAAGTAGGCCATTTATGGAGAGTATCAGGAGATATTATTAATTGTTGGGATTGTGAAGTTGGTCATGGCTCATGGTCATCGTGGGGTGTTTGGAAAATCATCAATATGAGAAAGGATATTCGTAAAGTTGCAGGTCCAGGTCATTGGAATGACTTCGATATGATGGAAGTAGGCAATGGGATGACTGATGCAGAGGATAGAAGTCATTTTGCAATGTGGAGTATGTTAGCATCTCCCTTAATTATGGGGAATGATTTAAGAATTGCTTCTAAAGAAACAATTAAAACATTAGCGAATAAAGAAGTGATAGGAATAAATCAAGATAAACTGGGTATTCAAGGATTTCGTTTTTCAAATGAAAATAATGTTGAAGTTTGGTTAAAACCTCTTGCCAATAATGAATGGGCAATGACTTTTGTCAATATGGACTCTAAACCAATAGAGATTGATTTTGATTGGGAAAAACATGAAATAGGAGATGACCTAAATGGTAGAAGAATGGATACCAAAAATAATACATTTAAAGTAAGAGATTTATATAATCATAAAAATTTAGGAGATACTTCAAATAATTTAAAAGTTGAAATTGGAGTCCATGATGTATTAATGGTTAAACTTGAAAAGATTTAATACTCATATAATTTAAAATTAAACAAAAATAGCTTGGGGTTCACCCAAGCTATTTTTTTAACTTACACAGATTTTGAGATACTGCTCTCAATTAAATGAGGCTTTTTTTCTAGTATTTATAACTTTGTAATTTCTTCTTGAAATATTTTCCCTGTCGAGATGGTGTGTAATTCCAATCATCAAATAAACGAGGGGCCCATTCAGGATCAAAAACCCAAATCATGTAGGAGATTTCATTTTCATCAGCATATTTGGTAATAGCATCACCATACGACTCATCACTAATTACTGGCATATGTGCTCCAACATCATTTGGACCACAAAAACCGATTTCAGTTAAGATTAATGGATATTTTTCTTTAACAAAACCCCAATCATTTGTCCATTTTTCTTCCCAGGGCTTATCTCTTTTTTGAGGATATGGATGGCTCACATATGCTATACCTTCAATTTCCAATGGATTTTCCCTAACAGGAGTTAGGTCATATGCCCAATTAAATCCAGCAACTAGCGGAATCCCTTTTCCTCCATTTGCACGAATTATAATAATCATTTCCTTGTTCAATTCTTTCCACTCCTCCCAAGTAATAGTTCCTAATTCATTGTTATAGTCAGTAGGCTCATTAAAAAGTTCATAAAAAGCGACAGTAGTATTATTCCCGTACTTTTTGCTAATAGTTCTCCAAAAATCAAAAGTTTGTTTTTTAGTAGTGTCATAGTTGTCACTTTGGTACATTTCAGTACGTAAATTTCCGATACTATGCCAATCTATAATTACATAAATCCCAAGTTCACCAGCCCACTTAATGCCATCATCTAAAAGTTTTAAATAATTTTCTTTACCTCTTTTTTTCCAAGCAGTAGGATGCACTGGAAAACGCACTAAATTCGCTCCCCAATTTTTAATTTCTTCAAAATAGGCTTTGTTCCAATGATTTTGGGCTTCAAGTTTGTCCGGGTCACTGGTGTTTAAACCTCTAAAAATTATTGTTCTACTATCATTTGTTACAAAGTTATTTTTTGAAACATTAACTTTACTTAAAGTATTTTGTGCCGATACAATGGATATAGCGAAGAGCATCATAAAAATGCTAACATTTTTAATTGTTAAATTGTTCATATTTAATATTATTAATTATTACTAAATTATTTAATTAAAAAGATTTATATGCATACTATTTTGTCAAATTCAGATTAAATTTATTTAATTTTAGCTTAAGGTAGAAATAATTTTAGAGAGATCGTTTTTATATACTTATTTGAAAAAGTAATTAAGCCATTAAATGTGGTAATAGTATAAAAGGGTGAAAATTTTTGATCTTTTCTGGCGAATAGAAGTTTCCAAGACCTTATGAATTTTGGCAAAAAGGAATTGTTTTTTTTAAGTAGCCAACGAACGAATTACAACTTTATAATGATATTTATAGCTCAGAGAACTCAATCTATAATTCATTTATCTCATTGGCTTCTTAAATCAAGTTTCCCTTCAAACTTTTATACTTAGTTTTGCCAGATGCGACAGAACCCAAATATTGATAAATAATCATAAAATATTAAGGAAGTACCACAATTTTTTCATCTCAATTAACTATAATTCAATTTGTTTTTTGTAATAAATTTACTTTTTGAAGTGAAAGAACATTAAATGTATTATTTTTATAAAATTAACCTACAAAAAGCGTGAAGAGTCCCTTTTACACTAAGATTGATCCAAATAATAAAAATTCCCTTAAATCTTTAGGTGTCTTTATTTTTGGCCTTATTTTAACGGCTATTTTAGTTTTTTATGCTAAGGAAGACCATAATCAGGACAAAAAACTAGAACTTGAAATAGGAGCTAAGGATATAAAATTCAGGATGCAAAGTTTGCTAAGTTCTCACGTGCAATTTTCACAAAGCTGTGCCTCTTTTTTTATGTCTTCAGACTCTGTTACAAAAGATGACTGGAAAGGTTTTATTGAAAAAAGTAAAATTGCTGAAAATCTAAAAGGGTTTCAAGGGATAGCATATGTTATGATTGTTCCTAATAATCAAATGGAAAACCATATACGACGTTTTAAAGATGTGTTATTCAATGGCTATACTGTTTTTCCATCTAGTGTTGAAGAAGTGTACACTCCTATTGTTTTTATTGAACCTTTACAAGGCAAAAACAGAAAGGCTTTAGGGTTTAATATAAGTACGAATCCCCTTATGAGAATAGCAATAGAAAAAGCCAGAGATTCTAATAAAACTATTCTAACAGATAAAGTAACTCTGATTCAGGAAGGCACTCCTAAAACCAGTCCAGGGTTTGTAATGTATTCACCGATTTATAAGAAAAACTCACCTTTAAATACAATTAATGAACGAAGACTTGCTATTAAAGGCTGGGCAGCCAGCTCTTTTCGAATGGTAAATTTTATGAAAAATATATTTGATCAGCCTAATTCAGATGGTCACAATGAACTTTTTTTAAAGGTATATGATGGTGATATTATTTCAAGTGAATCTCTTTTGTATGATAGTAAAAACGCCCTAAATAAAAAGAGTGTAGCATTAACATCAAATACTTTACTGCTACCTATTGAATTGAACGGAAAAAAATGGACTTTACAATTTACGCAAGAAAAAATAGCGCCTTCTTTTTTCGACATACCGTCTGTTGTGTTAACAAGTGGCATTGTGATTAGTATTTTGTCAGGTTTATTGGTGTTCTTTTTAGTTAATACCATAACATTTGCGAAAAGGATGGCTAAAAAATTAACAATAGATTTATCTGATAAAAATAATGAATTACTTGCAATAAACGAACTGTTAAAAGAAAGCCATTCCGAATTAAAAATTTCCAAGGAAAAAGCTGAAGAAAGTGAAGAAAAGTTAAAACTAATAGCTAATAACTTGGTAAATGGCATGATATATCAAGTAGTTATGCTCGATGAAAACAGAAGAGAATTCACTTATCTAAGTGATTCTGTTCAAAAATCATATGGCTGTACAGCAATTGAAGCCATGGAAAATCCAGATTTAATTTATGGAAAAATATACGATGGTGATGCAGATGATTTAATAAAGAAAGAAAAAGAAGCATTAAAAACAATGTCAATTTTTAAATCAGAAGTTAGGGTAGTCAATCCTGATGGAACGATCAGATGGTCATATTTTGTATCCAGACCACGTATTGTGGGAGGGTTGATTTACTGGGATGGAATAGAGGTTGATATTACTGAACAAAAAAATGCAGAAGCAGAATTATTGATTGCCAAGGAAAAAGCAGAAGTGAGCAGTCGATTAAAATCGGCATTCCTAGCCAATATGAGTCACGAAATTCGAACACCTATGAATGCTATTTTAGGTTTTACGGAACTTTTAGAACAACCGGAATTGACAGATGAAAAGCAAAAGAAATATTTTGAAATCATTAAGAAAAGTGGAGGGAGGTTGCTTACTGTTATCAATGACATCATTGATATTTCAAAAGTAGAGGCAGGTCAAATGGAAGTTCTTATCTCAGAGGTTAATATCGTGGAACAATTAAAGGAGATTCAGGCTTTTTTCAATCCTGAAGCGACAAGAAAAGGAATATCTTTAGTCATTAATAATTCATTGTCAAATAATGAATCCACTATTAAGTCAGACAGCCATAAAATAAATGCTATTCTTGTTAATTTAGTTAAAAATGCAATTAAGTATTGTGATGAAGGAACTATTGAAATTGGAGTTCAAAAGAAGGAATCCATTATCGAGTTTTATGTAAAAGATACAGGTATTGGTATTGCTAAGGATAGACAAAATGCTATTTTTGACCGTTTTGTTCAAGCCGATATAGAGGATGTGAAAGCGTTACAAGGGTCAGGCTTGGGCTTGTCCATTTCTAAAGCCTATGTAAAAATGCTTGGAGGTGAAATTTGGGTTGAAAGTGAACCAGGAAAGGGAGCTGTTTTTTATTTTACGATTCCTGGTGAAATTCAAATTGCAGGTGATAAGGAGAGTGGTCAAAATGTTATTTCCAATACCAATACGGAGAACTTAATAGGAAAACTTAAAGTACTTGTTGTTGAAGATGATGAAAGTTCTGAAATTTTTATTTCATATGTAGTTGAGGAACTAAGTAAAGAAATTCTTGTAGCCAGAAATGGTGCTGAAGCAGTTGAGATTTGCCGTAATAACCCAGATATTGATTTGATACTTATGGATGTTAAAATGCCCGTGATGGATGGGTATAAGGCTACAACAATTATAAGACAATTTAATAAAGACGTCATTATTATTGCTCAAACAGCTTTCGCTCTTTTAGGCAATAAAGAGCGGTTAATAGAGGTTGGTTGCAATGATTATATTACAAAACCAATTGATAAGGACGAATTAATTGAGATGATAAAAAAACACATAAGTAAATTGAATACCTGATAATTGAGGTGCTTAAATATGGTTTTATTTAGATCATTTAATTGGTGAAAGTTAAGATTTTTTAAATTTGGCAATAACCGCAATTCTAATTTGAAATTTTTCTCTTACAAGCCTTTTTCTAATGGAAAAGTTAGTTTCTTCATATCCTTGATTGTTTAGATGATATTATCAAATCAAAATCAATTTTTTTTTTGTATATTCTATCTGCATTTATAAACTATAAAAACGCTTGTAATTTTGGGATACCAGTTTCATTATTGGCAAATGCCTTAAAACTTACATGAAATCTGATTATCAATAAATTAAAATTTATATTCAGTATTATATGTTATATTTATTGAACTATAAATATTAAAGATCATAAAAATTTAGTGTAATCATCAATATTGTTTAGATTTGCCGACTAAAGGTTAAACGGAAGTGTTTAATTTTAATACTGACCTAAAAAAATTAACAATGGTCTGAAAAATTAACACATTTTAGGGAAGCACTTAATTTTGAAGGTTTTAATTTGCTTTTTTTTAAGAAATCCTTAAAATTATTCAATTATAGCATTATTTAAAATAGCAACATATGGAATTAGTACAAAAAGCATTAGAATTTGAGCAACGTAAAATAATATTAAAATCTACCAATGATCGTATTGTAGCTTCAAAAGAAGTTAAATCGTTGATTTTATCTTTAAATGAAGTATACAAGGAAACTAACAATCCTGAATTAATGGATTTGATGAAAAGGTTGACGGTAATCAAACAGAGAGTTGAAAAAAGATTAAAATTACGAATAACAGTTTAAGATATGAAAGTTGTAGCAATTATAACCACCATAATTGGTTTGTTTTTCGGAACATTTTCAACAACCAACAATTCAGAATTTATGGAACCACAAGGCTCAATTTACGATGTTTCTATAACCAGTTTAAATGGAGAAAAAATAGATTTATCGGCATTTAAAGGTAAAAAAATATTAATTGTAAATACTGCATCGGAGTGCGGATTCACAAAACAATATGCCGATTTGCAAAAATTACACGAAAAGTATCAAGATAAGTTGGTAGTTATTGGTGTGCCTTGCAATCAGTTTGGCGGACAAGAACCCGGAAATGCGAAAGAAATTCAAACTTTTTGCCAGGTAAATTATGGGGTTACCTTTTTAATGACCGAAAAAGTTGATGTAAAAGGGGAGAACCAGCATCCATTATACCAATGGCTCACAAAAAAGGAGTTAAATGGCGTTACAAGCAGTTCGGTAAAATGGAATTTCCAAAAATACCTGATTGATGAACAGGGAAATTTTATTGATTATTATTATTCTTTAACAAATCCTATGAGCACTAAAATCACAAAACAACTCTAATGAAAAAGAGGCTTTGGTTCCTCATTTTTTTAGTGATTAATTTTGGCGCTTTGGGAATTGGTATTTTGTTAATGAACAACGGCCCTCAAAGCATTTGGTATATGGAACTCAACAAAGCCTTTTGGACTCCTCCGGGTTGGTTTTTTGGCGTGGCATGGACTTCCATCATGTTTTGTTTTTCAATTTATATGACTTATTTAATTCAGGCAAAATCTACCTCCACTATTTGGCTGTTATTTTTTGTGCAGTTCATATTAAACACTTCCTGGAATTATATATTTTTCAATCAGCATTTGGTTTTATTTGGATTGTTGGTAATTGTCCTATTAACCCTTTTAGTTGGTTATTTTTTGGTGAATTTTAGAAATTTAATGAAACAAAAAACTTGGTTTATTTTCCCTTACTTTATTTGGCTCATTGTGGCGAGCTCTTTAAATGTCTATGTTTATTTGAACAACTAAAATTTCAAATGAATTTTAATAGCAATGGGTTTTACAGTTATAAATTTATATGGTTTCAAGATTAATAAAAAAGCGCATGGTAATTTTTGATTTTAAAAAAGAAAGCGATATTTCCAATTGGGAAATTGTTAATGATGTGGTGATGGGCGGTCAGTCAAGCAGTGAGTTTTTTTTAAATAAAGAAGGGCATGGCGTTTTTAAAGGATTGGTATCCTTGGAAAATAACGGAGGATTTTCATCTTTAAGAGTTCGTTTTAAGCAAAAGAACATTGAAGGCTATAAAAAAGTATTGATACACTTGAAAGGCGACGGCAAACGTTATCAATTCAGGGTGAAGACAGATAAAGAAGATCAGCAGGCCTATATTCACTACTTTGAAACAACTGGGGAATGGCAAACTATTGAAATGATACTTTCTGAGCTTGAGCCAACTTTTAGAGGAAGAAAACTAATGATGCCTAATTTCCCAACGGAAAAACTGGAAGAAGCTGGCTTTATGATTGGAAATAAAGTGAATGAACATTTCGAACTTGTTATCGATGAAATTGTCTTAGAATAATATAATTATCATTAAATTTACAGTGTTAATTCGGCCTCTAGCTCAGCTGGCAGAGCATCTGACTCTTAATCAGGAGGTCGTGGGTTCGAAACCCACGGGGCCGACTTAAAAATCAACAAGTCACACCTTAATAGCATTCCTTTTTTTGACTTAATATGCTTAATATTGACGATTTTATTTAAATACAGGTAATATGGTATCATAATTGCTATAATTAGTATAGATTTAGAAATGATAATTAAAATACAATAAAATGTGTTTATTGCAGTTTTTAAATTTCATAACTGTTCATTTCTAAGTTATTATTTAAAAAGCCAAAACCCAAAAATGTTAATCTTTTATAAATATTTTGACATTTGTTTGCAGAAGAACTAAATAAGTGCTTTTGCAAAGTAAAAAAATATACATCAACCCTCATGATTTACAAAACAATTTCCCTCGTATTGATTGGATTTTTTTCCTATACAATTGGTAGTTCTTTTTTGTATAAACCTGAAAGTCCAAAATTTCCCTTAGTTGCAGTTAGCAGTAATATTGTACCTAAAGTTGAGTTAATTTATAATAACCTGAAAGCCAATAGCTTTGTGCTTCCCACAAGAGAAAGCTTTGAGATGGCGATGGAAGGCTATTTAAAATTGAAAAAAAATGGAGTTATTCAGAAAGATATTTTGACCCTTGTTGATTATAGTTTGTCTTCAAAGGAAAATAGATTATGGGTAATTGACCTAAAAAACAACATTGTTTTATTTCAGTCGCTGGTTTCTCATGGAAGAAATTCCGGGAATGAATTTGCGGGGAAATTTTCTAATAAACCAGAATCTTATAAAAGTAGTCTGGGTTTTTATGCAACCGGAGAAACGTATTATGGCAAACATGGCTATTCATTGCGATTGGACGGTTTGGAAAAAGGGATTAATGACAATGTAAGAGAAAGAGCTATTGTTGTTCATGGAGCCGATTATGTTTCTGAAAAATTTGCTAAACAAAATGGGAGATTGGGCAGAAGTTTAGGTTGTTTGGCCTTGAAACAAGGTCTCACAAAAGAGGTTATTGATGTTATTAAAGACAAGACATGTTTGTTTGTCTACTATCCTGCATAAAAACTTAATTTATTTTTTTATACAAGTCCATATCTAAATTGTAAAGGTCATCCCTAAATTGTAATGTGCCATTTTCACTCCAGGCAGTCCAATATAAAACATGAATGGATACTTCTTTTTTGATTTGCACTTGTGATGTTTTGCCTGTGTTTATGACTTCATCAATCTTTTCGAAACTCCATTTTTCTGAATCATCCAAGAGATATTCTGTGAGCACAAAAGGGTCTTGCACTCGAATACAACCTGAACTTAGTGCGCGAATATCCTTATCAAAATAACCTCTGCTATTGGTGTCATGAAGATATACCGTAAATCGGTTCGGAAACGTAAACTTCACTAAGCCGAGTGCGTTTGCGGCTCCTGGCCTTTGAACATAGCGATAACTCCTCCCTCTGTTAATATCCCAATTGCTGGCGCTTACCACCTGATTGTTAGAATCATAAATGGTAATATTTTTCCTGCTGAAATAATTTTGGTTTCTGGCTGCAGCAGGGATGATATCATTTCTTAAGATGGTTGGAGGTACTGTCCATGTTGGATTGAATATAACTTGAGTCAGTTTAGACGATAATACAGGTGTTTTTCTTTCCGCTCTGCCTATAATTACCTTGTGAACTCTTATCGTATCTGAGTTTTTAATTATGCGTAAAGAATAATCAGGAATGTTAATTATGAGGTATTCAGGCTCAAATGTTCTTGGGAACCAACGCCATCGTTCCATATTCGCAATAATTTGTTTTTTCCGTTGATCTTTGGTGAAATTTAGGGCTTGTAAAGTTCCAGCACCAATTACGCCATCCAAACCAAGACCGTGGCGCATTTGAAATTTTTTGACTGCCAATTCCGTGGCCTCATCATAAACGGAAGTTATGGTGTCTAAAGGTTTTAAATCTTTCCAATAGATTAATCTTTTCTTAAGCTCAATCACTGCAGGATTAGAATCGTTTAATTCAATTTTATTTTTGATTTCTATTTTTTTTAAATTGTCTTTTGGAAAATCATTTATAATTTTAAGTGCTTCTTTTAACCGTTTATAAACAATATGATTGGGCGATGCGGCATTCACAGCATCGCTAAAAGAGTCTTTTTTCTGGAAATTGAGCAGCAATGCATTAAAGTTGATTTCGTTTTCTTTCAACTCCCAATTGGTGTAGAGTTTATTTGGATTCAAATCTCCTTTACTCACTTTCTGAATATAGTGGCTTAAATTTTCAGTCAGCAAAATATCATAATCCACCAATTCGGAATCGGATAAATTATCAATATTTTCTTCTGATTTCTGTAATTTTTTTAGGTCGAAATCCTTCGGAAATAATCCGTCATCCTGAACATGATTTAAAAGTGAAATAATTTTTATTCTTGTTGAATCTGCCAACCAGAAAGTTTTATTTTGAGCAGCATTGTAAAAGGTCATGACGCATGAATCTTTTAATGAAGCTATACTAGCAGAATCAATAGGAATAATTTTACCTGCTTCAGTTATTTCAATTTTTGGGAGCAGCACAATATTTGGAGATGCTTTTTCTTTACAAGAAATAAGAAGAATGAGTATAAAAAATACATAAACCGATTTCATCGCATTTTCATTAGTTTCATCTTAAAGATAAGAATTTTGCAGAAGGAAAGCAAAATTAATAAGATTGATTTTTGAGAGGTTATTCTAAAAACAGCATTTAATCTGTAAATAAACGAACGGCTAATTTTTTGGATATCGTAGTTTTTAGTAAAAAACTACAATAACATTTGACGAAATGGGCAATCTTGTTCACCTAATCAGTGAACAAATAAATTCCTTCTTGAAAATTAAAAAATGAAATAAACATTGCGGATTATTCGAAAAAACAGACTTCTAATTAAGTCATAGCTAAAAAAATGAATTATTATATCATAAAATTTGTTAAATAAATAATTACTTGAAATGATGTCAGCTTCTATGTAAACAGCGTGAAAAAAAATAAAAATGAAAAAGAACATTCCAGAAATATCATAAATCGGCAAAACCAATCATAGAGCTGTCTTAAAAATAGTTTGGGTATCGTAGATCAAAAGCATTCAAATTGACATTTTTATAACTTTTTATAAATTTGCACCCGTTCTTGAAGCCATAATGGTTTAAATTGGTGACAAACAAGAAATAGACTAAAAAAAACAGTAAAAATGAGTACTACATTATTTGATAAAGTTTGGGATTCGCACGTGATTCGAAAAATTAATGACGGACCGGATGTGTTGTTTATCGACCGACATTTGATTCACGAAGTGACGAGTCCGGTGGCGTTTTTGGGACTGAAAAGCAGAAATAACACGGTATTGTATCCTAACAGAACTTTCGCAACTGCCGACCATAATACACCAACCATCAACCAGCATTTGCCGGTTGAAGATCCATTATCCGTAAATCAGCTAAAAGCATTGGAAGAAAATGCTGCCGAATACGGTATTGTTCATTGGGGATTGGGCCATCAAAAAAACGGAATTGTCCATGTTGTTGGTCCGGAAAACGGAATTACGCTTCCGGGCGCAACCATTGTTTGCGGAGATTCACATACCTCAACCCACGGCGCTTTTGGTGCTGTTGCTTTTGGTATTGGAACTTCAGAAGTTGAAATGGTGCTGTCTTCACAATGCATTATGCAGCCCAAACCAAAAAAAATGCAGATAAATGTAAATGGAAAACTGGGATTTGGGGTTACGCCAAAAGACGTGGCTTTGTTTCTTATTTCTAAACTTTCAGCGTCCGGTGCCACAGGGTATTTTGTGGAATATGCTGGCGATGTATTTAAAGATATGAGTATGGAAGGCCGTATGACGGTTTGTAATTTGAGCATTGAAATGGGAGCCCGCGGCGGTATTATTGCACCGGATGAAAAAACTTTCAATTATGTGGAAGGACGTTTGTTTACGCCTAAAGGAAAAGCTTGGGACAAAGCAATGAACTATTGGAAAACGCTAAAAACAGATGTTGATGCCGTTTTTGATAAAGAAATTACTTTTGATGCAAATGAGATTGAGCCAATGATTACCTACGGTACAAATCCGGGGATGGGTACAGGCATATCAAGCAATATTCCAATGGCGGAATCGGTTGAAGGTGGCGTTGCTTCTTACAGAAAATCGTTAGATTATATGGGATTTCATGAAGGAGACAAAATGATTGGAAAAAAAGTGGATTTCGTTTTTCTTGGAAGCTGCACCAACGGAAGAATTGAAGATTTCAGGGCTTTTGCGTCTATTGTGAAAGGAAGAAAAAAAGCGGATAATATTACCGCTTGGTTGGTTCCTGGCTCTCACGTTGTTGAAGCACAGATAAAAGAGGAGGGAATTTTGGATATCATCACCGCGGCCGGATTTGAGTTGCGTGAACCAGGGTGTTCTGCATGTTTGGCTATGAACGATGATAAAGTGCCCTCCGGCAAAGTGGCGGTAAGCACTTCAAATAGAAATTTTGAAGGACGCCAGGGTCCAGGTTCTAGAACGATGCTGGCAAGCCCGTTAGTGGCTGCAGCAACAGCAGTTACCGGCGTTTTAACCGATCCGAGAACGCTTTTATAAGCCCCCTAACCCCGAAGGAGGAATAATAATTAATAATTAACAATTGAAGGTTAAAATTTAAAGGGATCAAAAAACTTTAAACTTTAAACTTTAAACTTTAAACTTAAATAATGGCTTACGATAAATTTGAAATATTAAAAAGCACCGCAGTGCCTTTACCAGTTGAAAATGTGGATACGGACCAAATTATTCCGGCACGTTTTTTAAAGGCAACTGAGCGTGTGGGTTTTGGAGACAATCTTTTTAGGGATTGGAGATACGATACAGACAATACACCAAAAGCAGATTTTGTGTTGAACAACCCTATTTACAAAGGAAAAATCTTGGTGGGCGGCAAAAATTTTGGTTCGGGTTCCTCTCGCGAACACGCGGCCTGGGCAATTTACGATTACGGATTCAGATGCGTGGTCTCTAGTTTTTTTGCCGATATTTTCAGGGGGAATTGTTTGAATATCGGCGTATTACCCGTACAGGTGAGCGCTGAATTTTTAGACAAAATTTATAAGGCAATCGATGCAAACCCAAATACGGAAATTGAGATAAATCTTCCAAAACAAACCATTACTTTATTGGAAAGTGGCGAACAGGAATCATTTGACATCAATTCGTACAAAAAAGAAAATATGCTAAATGGCTATGATGATATTGATTATTTAACGAAAATGAAAGCTGAAATTCAGGAATTTGCGGAAACAAGGCCTTTTTAATTAAATATTTTACTAATAGCACTTGATTTGGCATGAAAAAACAGAAAATTGAAATCATGGATACGACACTTCGCGATGGTGAACAAACCTCCGGAGTCTCTTTTTCAGCAGTAGAAAAGCTTGCAATAGCAAAGCTTTTACTGGAAGAACTTCATGTGGATAGAATTGAAATAGCGTCTGCAAGAGTGTCGGAAGGCGAATTTCAGGCGGTGAAAAACATTACGGAATGGGCAAAAAAACATGGATATTTAAATCAGGTTGAGATACTCACTTTTGTTGATGGAGGACAGTCAATAGACTGGATGAAAAGGGCGGGAGCAAAGGTTCAAAATCTATTGACAAAAGGTTCTTTAAATCACTTAACACACCAGCTTAAAAAAACACCTGAGCAACATTTTTCTGAAATAAGAGAAGCTGTTGCGTTGGCTCAAAAAGAAGGAATCGGCACTAATGTGTACCTGGAAGATTGGAGCAACGGGATGCGAAATTCTCAAGAATACGTTTTTCAATATTTAGCATTTTTGGCCACGCAACCTGTGTCCAGAATATTGTTGCCAGATACACTTGGCGTATTAACGCCAAAGGAAACCAATCAATATTTTTCAAAAATTACCGCCAAATATCCGCATTTACATTTCGATTTTCATGCGCATAACGATTACGACTTAAGTGTTGCAAATGTGATGGAGGCAATCGATGCAGGGGCAAAGGGCTTGCATCTTACCGTGAACGGAATGGGAGAGCGCGCAGGAAATGCGCCTTTGGCCAGTGTTGTTGCGGTTATCAACGACTTCTACAAAAATGAAGTTGAAATTTCTGTGAAAGAAACAAAATTATATGCGGTAAGCAAGTTGATAGAAGCTTTTTCGGGCATCAGAGTTCCTGCAAACAAGCCGATTGTCGGCGAAAATGTATTTACCCAAACTGCCGGCATTCACGCCGATGGTGACAATAAAAATAATTTATATTTCAACGATTTACTGCCTGAACGGTTTGGCAGAAAACGGGCTTATGCCTTGGGGAAAACTTCGGGTAAAGCCAATATTGAGAGGAATTTGCAGGAATTGGGACTCGAACTAAATCAGGAGGATCTGAAAAAAGTGACCCAGCGCATTATTGAATTGGGAGATCAAAAGGAAGTAGTTTCAAAAGAAGATTTGCCCTATATCATTTCTGATGTGCTGAACAGTAACTTATATCAGGAAAGAATCATAGTAGAATCCTATGTGTTAACGCACTCCAAAGGATTAAAGCCCTCAACTACCGTTGCCGTAAAAATTGACGGAAAGCTGTATGAAGAACATGCGTATGGCGATGGCCAGTTTGATGCTTTTATGAATGCGCTGCACAAATTATACAAAAGAAAGAAAAAAGCCTTGCCAAAATTGGTGGATTATGCTGTGAGGATTCCGCCCGGAAGTCACTCAGATGCTTTATGTGAAACCATCATCACCTGGGAAAATGAGGAAAAAAGATTTATTACAAGAGGATTGGATTCAGACCAAACGGTATCCGCTATTAAAGCCACACAAAAAATGTTGAATATTTAAAATAATAAAATATGGGCGTTACCCTGCGGGTCAGGCTTTCACTACTCGCATCCCGTAAAAACGGGAGTGCTCAAACAGGCCGCTCTATCCTTAACGCAAATTGATGAATAAGTAAAAATTAATGAAGAATAATTAAAAATTTAAACCCAAAATTATTCCATATAACAAATAATAAAATACTCTTTATGAAATTAACTATAGCACTTTTAGCCGGCGACGGAATTGGTCCGGAAGTAATCTCGCAGGCGGTAAAAGTTTGTGACGCCATTGCGGTTAAATTCAAGCACGAAATAGCTTGGAAACCTGCACTTACAGGCGCTGCGGCCATTGATGCCGTTGGCGATCCGTATCCCGACGAAACTCATGAAATTTGCCTAAATGCCGATGCGGTGCTTTTTGGAGCCATCGGAGATCCAAAGTATGACAATGATCCTTCTGCAAAAGTTCGTCCGGAACAAGGTTTGCTTAAAATGCGTAAAAAATTGGGACTGTTCGCGAACGTGAGACCAACATTTACGTTTCCTTCACTGATAGACAATTCTCCTTTAAAAAGAGAACGTATTGAAGGTACCGATTTGGTTTTTCTGCGCGAACTGACCGGCGGTATTTATTTCGGTGAAAAAGGGAGAAAAGATGGCGGGGAAACCGCGTTTGACACTTGCACTTACACCAGAGAAGAAGTAATTCGATTGGCAAAAAAAGGTTTTGAATTGGCGATGACGCGCACAAAAAAATTGTGTTGTGTGGATAAAGCAAATGTGTTGGAAACTTCAAGATTGTGGCGGGAAACCGTGCAGGCCATGGAAAAAGACTATCCGGAAGTCACCGTTTCTTATGAGTTTGTTGATGCCGTTGCCATGCGTTTGGTGCAATGGCCAAATTCTTACGATGTATTAATCACCGAAAACTTATTTGGGGATATTTTAACCGATGAAGCTTCTGTAATTTCTGGCTCTATGGGTTTGATGCCTTCCGCTTCCGTAGGAGATAAAAATGCTTTATATGAGCCAATACACGGTTCTTATCCGCAGGCTGCAGGGAAAGACATTGCAAATCCTCTGGCCACCGTTCTATCTGCCGCAATGATGTTTGAAGACACTTTTAACCTTAAAGAAGAGGCGAAAGCAATAAGGGAAGTCGTGAACAAATCCCTTGAACAAGGGATTGTTACGGAAGATTTATCAGGCAAAAATAAAGCCTATAAAACAAGTGAAGTTGGAAATTGGCTGGTAAGGAATTTGTAATAAATATTGCAATCTCAATAAAATTGCTAAAGCTGTTTCCGTTTTAGCTTTTAAGGAATCTTAAAAAGCACTTTCCAATTACTTGGAAAGTGCTTTTTTTTGAATTGATTTTAGCGGGATTTCACAATACTAAAAGAGCTATTTGTAATGGAATTATTTGGTTGTTTAAAAAAAAGTGGGGTTTTTACACCCCACATTCTTATCTAAGTAAATAAAACTATAATTTAAAGAGATGAATTAATTAGAAGCCATCATATTGAAATCTACACTTAAAGTAGCGTTTGCCATCATATTCATGGTTCCCATATTTTGTTCATTTCCAACAGGGTTCATACTATAACCATCTAACTCTGCCATGATGGTATATTCACCTTCCGGAATGCCTATTAAAGCATAATTTCCGTTTGCATTTGAATGTGTGCTCGTGTATACAGCATCATTATGCATTAATGAAATAGTGGCATTTGGTAAATTTCCATTGGTGTCCTGTACAGTTCCGTTTATTGTTCCGGAAGTTGACATATCTACAAAACGCATCGTAGGCATAAAGGTAAAACCTTTCATGCTCATCATCATCATATTGTTGTCATAGTTAACGCCTTCTAACGAAAAGGATTGATCAACGTCCATATCTAAAAGAAATTCACTCATGCTGCCATTTGAAATTGTTAAAGGCTGATCTAACGGAATGTCTATACTTCTGTTTTGATTGTTTAACATCATTCCATTTTGCATCATACCACTTCCTGAATAGCCATCTTGATCCATATTATAGGTAAATGAATCACCATTTAACATTGTCATTTCTGTTGAAGAAATATACAAACGCATAAGGTCATAATCTCCTGCTGGGATCTCGGCATTTGCCATTGTTGATGTCATACCATTCACCAATTCCAATAAATTATAATCCATTGGAGTATCTGATAGTGTCATAAAGGAGTTTGCTTGAGCGCTATTTCCTATTTCAACTTTATCAATTGTTACACTAGCCGACATAAACTGATTATAATGCATAGGAGCATCACTAAGTTTAACAGAAAGGGTTCCAACAGGACTATGAGTCGTGTCATTTTCGCAACTTGCTACAGCTATTAATAATAGTGCAACAAAAAAATATTTTATGTTTTTCATTTTTGATGTAATTTAAAATTAATGATAACTTTTTCAAAGCTTGGTTGGTTTATAATATAAACCGAAGTTCAAACATCATAGTTATTAAGATGTTTGATTTAAAAAAGAAGCAGAATTTTAAATTCGGAAAACTTCGTATAAAATATTGAAGTCACGCGTATTTGGTGGCGGAAAGTAATTTTTAAATTGGGTTGACCTGTTTTCTTTTTGAGAAAATAAAACAGCATCAGTTAAATTAAAAATTATAAAGTTTTGTTGGTTGTTATCCAGTTTTATTACTGGTGCTTTTTCAAATACCGATCCGTTTATGAGTTGAATTTCATCTTTGCAACATGATTTTTTTGAAACGGAAGCATTATTGTTTTCTACTTTACATAAGTCATCATCCATTCCGCATATCTCTGCTTTTCCAAAAAAGGATTCAGAAAAAACCTGGCCTCCGCATAAGTGTTTTTCAACCGTAAAGGAAACAGATGAAAACAGCAGCAATGCTGTTAATAAAAAGACGCCTATGTTAGAAATAATTTTTTTCATTAATTTGCTTAAAAAGAAGCATTTAGCATAAAAATATTAAAGGACAAAGATAGGGAATTAAAGGGCGTAAATATGTAACTTTTATTACATATTTACGCCCTTTCTCAATTGTTTAAAACTAAATTTAAACAAAAAAATATTAGATTAATATATTAATAATTAGTTAATTAAATAGTTTTCAAGAGTTGACTAATTAATATTGTTGTTTTTAAATATTGGTCTTCTTAAAAATTAATGGTTAGCAGATTTTAAAAACTCAGCCACTTTATTCACATCTGTAGCAGTAAAACCCGCTATTTTTTGCATATGGTTGGCTATTGCATCCCATTCATAGTCACTAAAAGCATTTGGTGGCGGCATATTGTGGCACCTTACGCAATTGTTTGCCCAAAGTTGAGCGCCTCCTTGTTCTGAAGCTGTGACAGTTTTATTTGAAGTGCAACTTGAAAGATTTACGGAAATAAGCACTCCAGTAACTAAAATTCCTATTATTCTTATAAATTTTTTCATTTTTTTCATTTTTAATTGTTATAACTAATTATAATCCCATTGCGAAAGTAAAACCGATGCCGGTGGAGTCGTTATTTGCAAAGTCTACACCAAGTTTAAATACAGTGTTCCAGCTAAGCCAATAATCTATTCCGGTAGTAAAGCGTGTTTGATCTGCTCCCCAAGTAACTTGGTTCGGAACATTAAAGTTCGCAATTCTATTAACCAGTTCAAATTTAGAACTAGGGAATCTATAAGCTAATTGTAAGTAGGAAGCACTGGTATTATTATTAAAGCTTTCAAATGCGATTTTGGTCTCAGGAAATGTTCCGTCACTTAAATATTGCCCATTGTACTGACCTTTAAGACCAAACTTACCATAGTCTGTTTGTTTAACATAATTCAAATCAAAAGCAAATAATGTAACATTTACATTTGAATAGGCTGATTTATCACCTGCCTTTCCGCGGTATCCCGAAAGTCCAAGTTCAAAAGTGGAATTTGAAAATGGCAGAATGCCAATTCTTCCACCTATTGCTGGTGAATTATTATTATCAGGACCTACATTATTCCAGTCAACTGACCCATCATCATTTACTTTAGGTCCATTAGTGACATAAACATTGTAATTTAATCTGGCATTGGCAGCATAAAAACCGCCTTTTAAACCCATCCCTAATTCGCTGTCGCCTTGTAGGCGTTTTATTCCATTTACCTCATTCATAATTGCAATGGGTCCATTTATAGATTTATTGATCCATGCTGGGTGATATCGTTCCTGGTAAGTGCCAATTGGAGATAAGAATTTACCTGCATAAAAAGTCATATTATTGTTCAGTTGGTATGCCAATTCAGCAAATTCCAAGGCAAGACTTCCGTCCCAGGCTTCAGGATCTTCCACTACGATTTCTAATTCGGCATTAAATGATAATTTGTCCGTAGGTTTATAAACAAAAATCGGATTAAAAGTAGAGGACATAAAACCTCCATCACCACCTTTTGAAAAATAATTGGCGGTTGCATAGCCTACCATAGCAAATTTACTTTGATTATCAACCGGTATTTGACTGATTTCACTGTGCTGGGCAAATGAATTTGCCACAACAAAGAATAGAAGTAAACTAAGGATGGTTCCTGATTTTAAGGTGTAATTTTTCATATTTAAATTATTTAGTTTTAAATGTTCTGATGTAGTTAATCAAATTCCAACGTTGTTTTTCGGTAAAAATATCTTTGTAACTAGCCATGGGAGAATTTCCATTTGATAATTTCCAAAATAAAGCACCATCAGTTTGACTTTGTACTTTGGGTGATGTGAAATTAGCAGGAGTAGGTGTTAAATAGACTCCTGCAACACCTTTGCCATTGCCTTTTATGCCATGACACATTACGCATTGGGCTTTGAATAAAACAGCACCTGCTTTTACAGAACCACCAAAATCTTTAGTTGGGTTTGAGACGGAATCTGCACTTGATGGAGCTACCCATTTACTTTGGGCATTTGCAGTTACCAACCCCAAAAAAAAGGTCAAAGCAATTAAAAATTTGTTTATTGATTTCATAATTAACAAGCTTATAATTTTTAGTAAAATTATACCTTGTAGAAAATAAAAGACATACCAAATTACCCCCATTTAATGTTGGTTATGAAATATACCAAGAAACCCTTATGCTATAAACTAATCTTAAATAAATGAAAAACAATCGATTATGTAAAACGTGGCGTAGTATGAGTGTGGAATGGTTAGAATGAAGAAGGAGAGTAATTGATTAAATTAAATTGTTTTGAATTGCATAATGAACCAAACCAATAATACTTTTTGCATGAAGTTTTCCCATTATATTTTTTCTATGGGTTTCAACGGTTCTGATGCTAATAAAAAGTTTATCGGCAATTTCTTGGCTACTGTAATCTTTAACTATTAGTTTAATTATTTCTAATTCTCTTCTGGTTAATGGAACTTCTTCCTTAATATCAATTTTTCTATTATTCTCAGAATTTTCATCAATTGACTTATGTTTTTTATCAAAATTTTCTGTTTGATTATAAGCTAAATACAAAACGCCAGTTTTATTATTATTTTTATCATAAATAAACGATTTGGAAAAAGAAATGGGGATAGCTACATTAGATTTAGAATAATAGGTATTAAAAATATTTTGAGCTGTCTCTTCTTCTAATGTTGTACGAATATTTTTTTTCTCACCAAGTAGTATCTTTTCAATAGATTCTCCAATAAGTTCTTCTTCACGATACTCTAATAAATCTAAAGTAGCCTTGTTAACTATCAAAATACTGCCATCAATAGTTGTAATTATTAAAGACTCATTAATTTTTTGAATAATACTATTAAGGTAATCTCGTGAAACAGTTTTTTCTGATAAAACACCAATCATATTATTAAATAAATTAGCAAAATTATCAATTTCATCATGGGTGTGTATCAATACATTTTCTTTTGGTTCTAAATTTCCTAAAGTGACTTTTTTTACGATTGATTCCAAATTTCCTATTGCCTTAGTAATTTCTTTAACATAATAAAATCCGCCAACTACCAAAGAAATCATAATAAACACCACCACTATTATAATTATTTTAGAAGCTTTTGAATCTGTGACTTGATTGGCGTTAATATATTCACTCATCAATGATGATGATGACAATGATAATATGTCTATTTTTTTCCCTGCATCTATAATAACGCCATCCATAACCTTCATCATAAGAGCTCCTTGAGTATTTCCAATAGGCTTTTTTAACTCAAATATTATTTTACTCAAACTTTCAACTTCTTTAAAAATGTCTTCTATTTCTCCTAAAATGCGTCCGTTAAAATGATCATTTTCAAATGCTTTAGATTTCTCTAATTGTTGCCAGGTTATGGAATCTAACTTTTTAAAATTTAAAATTTCCACATTATTGCCATCGATAAGATAATCGTTTGCGGGCATCAAAAGTTCCGTAAAATTTAATTTTAAATTCTGAAGATTATTGTATTTATTAGACTCCTTCAATATAATTTCAGAAGTGTTTTCAAGTTTGTTAAGACTAACAATTCCAACATAAGCTATAATAGCATTAAGTATTAGCATTGCAATTATTCCAATTAAAAACTTTTGGAAGTTGGTTAATTTAAACCTTAAAGGGTTAAGCAATTTTATCATATTGTAATTTATTATTATATAATAATAATTTTATAAGATCAGCAATTTACAAAAATATGGGATACTAAATTATCTAACTAATTAGAATAGGATCATATATTATCATTGTTTTAAATGAATTTAAAGCCAGTTTCGTAGAACTTATTATCAATAAACATTAAAAAAACAGCTAGGGTGATTACCCAAGCTGTTTTTGTTTAATTTTATACAGACATGAAAAAAGAGGAATTATTAACGACGAGTTTTTAAAACAGGAGATGAACCCAACAGCTTTTAAAAAAATCACAAAAGCGGGGTATCGAAAGATGCGGGTTTATAAAAACTATTTCTGAAATTATCGTCGTAAATTTCATCAATATCTGTACAACCAAAATAGAAACCACTTACAGTCCGTATTATAAATTGGATACCTGTCAATGCGCCTAAATATCTATGATTTTTTCTTATTTTATAAACTATCTCTAAGTTTTGTCATCCAATTAAGCAATATTCCTTTTTGAATTTTCGATAATTTCGCATCTCTATGAATGAAAGTATAAGATGAAAGAGGCATCTCATTCTTCTCAATTTGACTTTTAATAAACTTTAATTTACTTTTTTGTCTGCGTTTTGAATACCCGCCAAATTCACTAAAATTCAACTCCTTTTTTCCTTTTTTTATATGATTTTCCAAAAACCAGCTTACCGGCTGAATGTTATTGTACCAAGGGTAGTTTGTGCTGTTGCTGTGGCAATCGTAACATGAGTTTTTAAGGAGTTGCTGAATATTATTTGGAGCGTCAAAAGTTTTAAAAAAATCTGTTTCCAAAACTTCATTGCTTTGATTGCGTGTTGTGGGCATAAATTGAATGCCCACAAACGCGATCAATAAAAAAAGAAATGCTTTTTTAAAAAGCCTCAATTAGTTTATTTGTTTTTGAATACTGCCACATTTCATCATTTTACTTCCTAAATAAGGGTTGTTGATTTCTTTACTTTCACTTAACCACATGGCACCATTGTTATTGCCGGCCATCGGACAAAAATCTTGGTAAAGTGTTTTATCTGTTCCAACCAAAGCGATCATATCGTTTATGTCTTTGCTTAAAAATTCAAAGTGCTCTCTTTGGTGTTCAAGAGGATTTTTTGAGATATGCACTGCATTTTCCTTTGCGCTTTCAGCTATTTCCATATATTTTGTATGTTGACTTTCTGTGAGTTTAGACATATCAAAATTTGAAAAGGCCATAAGCATCATTTTTCCGCCTTCGGCAGCTTTTTTACTGTCCTCTTTAACCAGGGCATTTTTTATTTCAAGATATCCATCAATTATTGCGGAGGTTAAACCACTTTTTTGAGCGGTGGCCCCCATCGTTTTGCCTGCTTGCATTGTAGTTGCTCCCATTGAAGAATGGTCATGATTTTCATCTGTTCCCATTTGCATTTCATGGGTATTCATTTCATTTGATTCTGCTTGTTTTGGATCATTTTTACAAGCAGTTAAAAACAGCATTCCGAATGCAACTGCATAAATTGAATTTTTCATTTTTATTGATTTTAATAGTTAGTATTTTTTATTTTTCTAAAGAAACACCTCTTAATCGAAGTGAATTTGCAATTACTGAAACCGAGCTAAAACTCATGGCCAAAGCGGCAATAATGGGCGATAATAACAATCCGAATACAGGGAATAAAACGCCTGCCGCAATAGGTACGCCCAAAACATTGTAAACAAAGGAGAAAAACAAGTTTTGCTTGATGTTTTTCATCACTTCATGACTTAGGTTTTTTGCTTTTACAATACCTTTTAAATCACCTTTTACCAACGTGATATCTGCACTTTCAATCGCTACATCAGTTCCTGTTCCCATAGCAATACCAACATTGGCTTGTGCCAAAGCCGGAGAATCATTGATGCCGTCACCGGCCATTGCCACAATTTTGCCTTCGGCCTGCAGTTTTTTAATAAACTTTAATTTGTCTTCAGGTAAAAAACCTGCTTTGAAACTGGTTAAATGCAATTCTTCAGCAACAGCTTTTGCGGTATTTTCATTGTCACCGGTTAACATAATTACTTCAACGCCTTTATCCATTAAAGCTTTAACAGCTTCTGCACTGGTTAATTTAATGGCGTCTGAAATAGCGACATAACCTACGGCTTTATTGTTAATAGCAATATAAGAGACTGTTTTTCCTAATTTTTGTTCGGCAATAATTTCAGTTTCTAATTCTTTTGAAATTGATGCCTTTATTTGTTCCATCAATTTATGATTTCCCAATGCTACTTTATTTGCATCAACAGTGCCTGTTACTCCCATTCCTGTTACAGCCTCAAAATCATCAACCTTTGTCAGTTTGGTTTTTTTTCCTTTGGCATAATTTACAACGGCTTGCGCCAATGGATGTTCGCTATATTGGTTTAAAGAAGCAATTAGCTGCAATAAATCTGTTGAATCTCCTTCCAAAGCAAAAACCTTTTCAACAGAGGGCTTTCCTTCGGTCAGTGTTCCGGTTTTATCTGTAATTAATACATTTACCTTATTCATTGTTTCAAGCGCTTCGGCATTTTTGATTAAAATTCCGCTTTGCGCACCTTTCCCCATTCCTACCATTACAGACATTGGCGTGGCCAAACCTAATGCACAAGGGCAGGCAATAATTAATACTGCTACTGCATTTACAAAGGCATAAACCAAAGCTGGATTTGGACCGAAATTTGCCCAAACAATAAAGGTTATTATTGAAACGCCCACAACAATAGGCACAAAGTATTTTGAAATGGTATCTGCCAATTTTTGAATAGGCGCTCTTGAACGACTTGCATCACTTACCATTTGTATAATTTGTGCCAACAGCGTTTCAGCACCTACGCGTTCTGCCTCCATAACAAATGATTTATTGCCATTTATGGTACCAGAACTCACTTTGTCTCCTACCGTTTTATCTACTGGTATAGGCTCTCCGGAAATCATAGATTCATCGATATTGCTTGATCCTTCTGTAATTTTTCCATCTACCGGAACTTTTTCTCCAGGTTTTACGCGCAGTAAATCACCTTTTTTTATAGAATCAATCAATACGATTTTATCTTTGCCGTCTACAACCAAAGTTGCTTCTGAAGGTGCCAGTTTTAATAATTCTTTGATGGCGCCACTGGTTTTACTGTGCGCTTTGGCTTCCAGCAATTGTCCTAATAACACCAAAGTTAAAATTACGGCGGTGGCTTCAAAATACAAACTCACATTTCCTGACTCATCTCTAAATTCTTGTGGAAATAAGTTGGGAAATAAAAGTCCCACAATGCTAAATAAAAATGCGGCTCCAGTACCTATTCCCACCAAAGTAAACATATTTAAATTCCAGGTAATAACCGATTTCCAGGCACGCACAAAAAACATCCAACAGGTATAAAAAACAACAGGAAGGGTTAATGTAAGTTGCAGCCAATCCCAAATATTTTGAGGCATGAGTTTTAGCAAAGGATTTGAAGGAAGATGCATGGACATGGAAATAATGAAAACAGGAACGGCAAAAATGACTGATAACTTCATTTTTTTAAGCAATTTCAGATAGGTTTTATCTTCTTCGCTTTCCGTTGGCTCCATCGCTATCAAATCCATTCCGCAAATTGGGCATGCTCCTGGTGCATCTTTTATAATTTCGGGATGCATCGGACAAGTATATTGTGTTGCCTGAATTGCTTTTGGCTGTTCAATCAAATCCATTCCGCAAACTGGACAATCGCCTGCTTTGTCGTAGGTTTTTTCACCTTCACACTGCATTGGACAATAAAAAACACCGTTTCCGTCTTTTATGGGTTTTATGGTGATTGGGTTTTCTTTTTTTTCGTTGTCACTGTTTGCATTAAAGTCTGAAATGGAATAATGCAATCCTGCTTTTAAAAATTCTTGCTGAAGAGTTTCTGTTGAAATATGATGTTCCATTTCAACTTCTGCTTTGCCTTCGTCTAAATTAACCGAAGCTTTTATGACACCTTTTATATTATTTAAGGTATTTTCGACATTGGTTCTGCAACCATTGCAGGTCATTCCGGTTATTTTATAGGTGTGCTTCATGATTATTTATATTATAATTAAAAATTATTTTTTTGAATCCTTTTTATCATCCATTCTCAACTGTATTTTTTCATACCTTTCAATAGGAGCTAGACTGAAAAGTCTCCAAAAATTTAACTTGTTAAATACTGTGATTAAAGTTAATATTCATTGTGTTTTTTAAAATCTGGCTGAAAGTCCTCCTCCGGCTCCAAAGCGAGTGTCATAACTTCCCATTAATGAAAAGTTTTTTGATACTATATATTCTATTCCGGCACTCCAAGTCACGTCTTTTTTAAAGTTATCTCCCTGTGGCAAATCAACTCCCCAACCAAAATCGGCTTGATATTCATATTTTCCAAAGATGACTGTTCTTGGAAAAATAGTTATGGCTCGGCTCAAACTTATTTTCGGACGTAGTTTACTGTCAGCACGCACATCTAAAGTAAACATATAAGGGGTAAAATATCGAATTCCGGCAATTGCTGTAGTATTGATTTGATCCATACTGTCTTCAACTTCATTTTCCATATTTACCCCGCCAAATACTCGAAACCAGTCGTTGAGATAATATTCATAGCTCATTTCCACCTCTATATTTTGATTCCAGCCATATTCGGCAGAAAGATTAAATTGATTTCTGATATTTGAAGAAACCAGGTTTAGGCCTGTCATGTGAGAAGCAGCATCTACCATTCCCCAGGTATAGAATTGATTGGTTTCCTTAATTAAGTTTGCCACAGGATATTCTTTTAACCTTGGGTCTCTTGGGGTGTCATAACTCACAACCCTCGCCATTCCGCTCATCAAATGATACAAAATATGACAATGGAAGAACCAGTCCCCATATTCGCTTCCATAAAATTCAATGGTCATTTCCTGCATTGGCGGCACATTTACAGTGTGTTTGAGCGGAGAATATTCCCCATTTTTATTAATCACCCTAAAGAAATGACCATGAAGGTGCATTGGGTGGTGCATCATGGTAAGATTATTGAAAGTAATCCTTGTAACCTGATTTCCTTTGATTTTGATTTTATCGGTTTCAGATAAGGGGATCCCGTTTAAACTCCAGATATATCTTGACATATTCCCGGTGAGATTTAAAAGGATCTCATTTACTGGAATATCATCGTCATAAGTGGTCTTCACAGGGGATCTTAAATAATCATAATTGTATTCAGAAAACAGATCCATCCCCTGCATTGCGTCGTCATTCTTTTTTATTTTATGTGTTTCTTCCATTTCAGGGTTCATTATAGAATGATTCATCTCTTTTGTTTTTGTGGAATCGACCGGCATTTCCATTTTGGAATGGTCCATCCCTTCCATACCATCATTTTTGGGGACTTCTGGGGTTTGGTTCATTCCTTCGGTATCTTCCATCTTCATTTCTTTGTCCATCTGCATTCCCCATTTCTCTTTCATTTTATAGGGTTCATCTTTCTTTGGATTGAATTTTAATGCTGGTGCGCCCATCTTCATATTCATCTTTGCCATTTTTTGCATCATGGCTATCTTATCCGGTTTTGGAACTGTGGGTGCAGCGATAATATCCCCGCTGCCAAGATAAGCCGAAGCTGTACCCGAGCCGTCCTGGGCGGTAATCCGAAATTCCATCTTTCCATTTTGCGGAATTGTCACTATAAAATCATAAGTTTCTGCAACCCCGATAAATGTTTTATTTTTTTTAACCGGAACCACGTCTTTTCCATCTGCCGAAATCAGGTTAGGAGTTTCTCCTCCAAAAGTCATCCAGAAAGAAGTCGAGGCTGCGCCGTCTATGATTCTCAGCCTGATTTTTTCTCCGGGCTTAAAATCGGGATATTCCATGGTTTGTTGGCCGTTAATGAGAAAAGCGGGGTAATAAATATCGGCAATATCGGCACCTTCCATTCGCTGTCTCCAAAAATCGAGTTGTGCACCGAAAGCTCCCCGGGCGATAACCTGATTTAATGGCGTGGCGGTTCCTTTTTTGATATTATACCACTCTGTACCTCGTTTTAAAAACCGAAGTATATTCATAGGTTTTTCGTTAGTCCAATCAGAAAGCATCAAGACCAATTCTTTGTCATACGCCATCGTTTTTTCTTTCGGCTGGATTACAATTGAACCAAACACCCCGCTTTGTTCCTGAAGCATGGTATGGGAATGGTACCAATACGTTCCATTTTGTTTTATGGCAAATTCATATTTAAGGGTTTTTCCGGGCTCTATGGGTGGTGTGGAAAGATAAGGCACGCCATCATAAAAATTGGGCAATAATATTCCATGCCAGTGAATGGAAGTTTCCACATCCATATTGTTTTTTACGTGAATTACTGCGTACTCCCCTTCATTAAATTCCAGAGTAGGTCCGGGGATGCTTCCGTTAACGGTCATTCCCATCACATTTTTACCGGCTTTGTTCACCATTTCTTCGTTAATCTCCAGCGTATATTCATGAACTGGCAGATTGTCAATATTTCCTTCCTTAGACGGTTCCGTTTGAGCTTTTAAGCTGACATTTAAAACCAAAAAGAATATAAAATACAGGAGTGCGTTTTTCATCATAAAATTATTTTAAGTTAATATTTATTTGAATTATTAAAGCCTGCTTGTAAGCTTACTCTGGTTCCAAATTATTTGATATAGCTTTTTGTTAAATAAAATATTTTTACGTTATAAAGCGTTAATTACTTTTTGTAACCTGGCTCTAATTTCATTGGCAATAGTTATGAGTTCATCATTTTCTATCGCTTGCATAGATGCGGCAGGATCTACTGCGGAAACTTCTACTTGGCCTGATTCTTTTTCCTGTACAATTACATTGCAAGGCAACATTGCACCAATTTTATCCTCAGCCAATAAAGCTTTGTAGGCAAATGGCGGATTGCATGCACCAAGGATTTTGTAATTATAAAAATCTACATCCAGTTTTTTCTTTAGGGTAGCTTTAATGTCAATTTCTGTCAATATACCAAAGCCTTCTTCTTTTAATGATTCTGTAACTTTTTGAATGGCTTCATCAAAGGTTATATTTACGAGTGATTTTGAGAAATAGTAATTCATATTTTTTAATTTTTAGTTTTATTTAAAATATTTACAGCAAAAGTATCTATTCTAATAATATTTCATGTTACACTATTTAGTTAAAAAGTTATAAGATTCACATATTCCATAAATACTTTTTTTGAATAAAGTGCTGCTTTTTAGATTCTTTGAACAGGAAGTCCCAGTGTTATCCAGTCATGCATTCCTCCTCTGTAGTATAAAATTTTGTCGGCCGGATAACCGGCTTCTATAAGGTTCTTTATTGCTGTTGATGATTGAGGACATTGTGGACCATTACAAAAAAATATACTGGGATGATTTTTGTCTAATTCACCCATTCTTCCCACTAACGCATCATAAGGAATATTTTTTGAGCCAGGAATACTTACTTCTTCAAAAGTATCGGGTTTTCGGGCATCAATAATGGGCAGGTTCATTTTTTTATGATGAAACACTTCCAGTTCTCCAACGGTAAGAACCGCTTTTGTAGCTTGCATTGATTGAATACTACCCCATGTGGTATCAACTTCCACCAAATCAGGTTCTTTCTTTATATAGTTTGGAATCATATGATTCTTGGTTCTTTTTGGCACCCTATTTTCCGATATGTCTTTATTTTTTGAAATTAATTCGGTTATCTGATTCATTTCGGGCATCCCTATAGATTCCACTTTTTCATCCACAATTAACAATGGAGAGTGTTTTAATTTATATTTTTTTATTAATTCGGGATGATTTTCAAAATATAATACCTTGTAGGGCAACCATTCATCCTGAAGTATCTTTTCTAGTAAAGGTCTATGTTGGCAAGTTTTAGTAGCGGCTATTATAATCTCCATAAAAGTTCTAATTTAGTGTTTGGTGTTAAAAAATATTTTCTGTTTTAATTCAAAATAATTCCTTGAGGCTCTGCCTCGGGGCAATTCATTTATTCCTTATATATCAGCAATCATCCAAGATGATTATGAGTATTTTGATTTATTATAAACCGTTGTCAGCCTTTTTTTATGTTTCATGTGCTATAATTTACTTTGAGATTGTCAGCGTTTTATAAAGTTAAAAGGTACTACCTTTAAAGGCATTATATGTTGCACAATTTGTTTAAAGAGTTATGTAATTCACACATTTCAATGTGGTAATGACCAGCCTTTGATAAAGAGGCATTAAGTTGAATTAAAGTGACGGAATCTGCTTTTTCAATTTTTCTGCTGTCTATCAGCTTCCTAAAGACATGCCGTTAATTTTAAATGTTTGCATAATAGTATATTTTATAGGATTTCATCAGGTTTTAGGGTTTTTACCTTTAAAGGGAATGAAACTTCTGCAACGTATATAATGCCGTCCCCGGGATAGCCTGTTTTTCCATTTTTATGAATAATTTGCATCGCTTTATCGACCCTCTCATCAGGAATAACCATTTCTATCTTGGCTATTTTTGAGTGTGAAAAAGGATGTTTAAGTGAAGACCATTCTTTTCTGTTGTCTGAATAATGCCCTGTTCCTTCCCCTTCAAAAACCGTCAGGCCAAAAAAGCCTTCTGCCCTAAGTTTGTTAACGATGTCCGTGAGTCTTTGGAGCCTCACAAATGCCTTTAATTCTTTCATATTTTGAGGTGTTAGATAATTTATTACTGCTGTTTTACTGGTGCTTTGGCCGCCTTTAAAGCCATAGCCATACCGCAACTTGGACATTTGCCTGGTTTGTTGCTTACTTGGTCTGGATGCATAGGACAAACATAAGTTTTTGCGCTTTGTCTCTGGTTCATATGCATTGAATCATGTTTCATTTCCATATTTGAATGGTTCATTTTCATATCCATCATTTTTAAATCCATTCCGCATTTTGGACAAGCACCTGGTTTGTCACTTTTCATATCAGCATGCATAGGACAAGTATACATACTGTCAATTTTCATGGTTTCATGCTTTATTTCCATTTCTTTACTTTTGTCCATCATTTTCATTTTACTATGATTCATTTTCATAGTGTCTTGTTTCATGTTCATTGGTTTTTCTTGTGCCTTTACTGTTGAAATTGTAAAAACACCTACCGTTAAAATTGCAATTAAAATTTTTGTTTTCATGATATATAATTTTTAAATTATGAATATTCAGTATTATTTATATTGTTGAAAATCCTATTGTATCTTAGAATATTTTATTATTGGAGAACCTCTTTTACGCTTCCGCATTTGAGCATTTTATCTCCAAAATAGGGGTTAAGGATATTTTTTTCTGAAGACAGCCAATAAGCTCCGCTACCCAAAGCCATTGGACAGAAGTCTTTATAAATCATTCCTGAACTTTGTTTGCCTTTTACTAAAACAGCCATTTTATTACTCAATTCAGAAAAAGCCATTCGTTGCGATTTTAGATCTTCTGCATTTTCTATGTTTTTAGCACCTTTACTTGCAGATTCAGAACCTTCTACTTTCTTAAGTGAACCGATAAGCATTATGGCTCCTTTCTTAGCTTCATTGCTGTCAGAACTTACCAAAGCAGTTTTAATATGGATATAATGTTCATACGCAGCAGCAATATTTATATTATTAAATTCAGGAGACATTTCCATTTTACTGTGCTTGTCGTTCATTTTCTCTTTTTCTTGTGCATAGGAGAAAGTTACTAACAATAGCATTGCTGCCATACTCATTTTTAAATTTTTCATTTTTAAAATGTATTTAGATATTAATTTTTAAATGTTAAATAATTGATTAAGGGCAGCTCCCATAACGATGAGGGCAACAATTCCCCAAAGCGCTCTTTTCCCCCATATTTCTATTTTTGATTTGGATTCTGATCCTGTTTTGCAACAATCTTTCATCTGTTTAATTTTTATTTTTTAAAGGTAACAGATGCTGTTCGCCATTAATCATTTTTTTTTGTTAAAATTTGTAATGCTCGTTTCATCTGTTTAATTTTTATTTTTTAGCGGTAACAGATGTTGTTCGCCATTAATCATTCTTTTGTGTGTTAAAATTTGTAATGCTCGTTTCATTTTATGGTTGTTTTAGTTTCTCCACAGGTTGGCATGGCTTTACCAAAATATGGGTTTTTGATTTCTTTTGAAAGGCTTAACCAATAAGCTCCTTTATTACCGTTGGCCATTGGGCAAAATTGTTCATATACTTCTTGGTCGACACCAAATAATTTTACCACTTTTATTAAATAAGCCGACAAATGTTTAAAATGATTTCTTTGATAGGAAATTTCTGATGTTTCGGAAATAGAAGTTGCAGAAGCTTTAATTTTTTTAACAATTAACATCCAATAATTGTTGGCATCATGGTCGGTTAACAATTTCATGTCAACCTTTTCCAAAGCATTCAATATTGCTGAGGCTGATTTTTTTGCCGCATTATTATCATCCTTAAACAAATCATTTTTTAAATTCAAATATTGGTCAAATACTTTCTTTAATTGATTTTTAAACGCTGTTGAAACAACAATTCGATCTTCCATTTTGGAATCATCCATGTTTTTCATTTCTTCAGCACTCATTTTCGTTTTGGAAGCATTTTGCTTTTTGTCACCGCCCATATCCATTCCTGGCATAGGGTTGCCACCACCATTTCCTTCGGGACTCATCATACTTGGTTTGCCGGAAAGTTGTACCGCAGCATCAACCGTAAAGGTGCCGTTGGATACAATTTCTTCACCAATTTTCAACCCGTCTTTTACTATATAAGCATCGCCAAGTGCTGGCCCTAAAGTAATTACTCGCATTTTAAATCCTGAACCTTGTTTTACATAAATCACTGAGCGTTTCCCGGTCCACAATACGGCAGATTTCGGAATTACAATTTCCTTTGAATCAACTTTTCCTACATTATTTTTTACAATTCCGGAAGCAAACATTTCGGGTTTTAATCTTCCGTCTTTATTACTCACTTCCACACGGGCAGAAGCCACGCGGGTTTGGGAATTGATTAACGGATCAATAAAGCTTATTTTTCCTTTAAATGTTTCTCCCGGCAATGAATTGACGGTATATTCAATTTCACTGCCTACCTTAATCCATGCGAGTTCAGTTTCATATAAATCGAATAGCACCCATACTTTGGAAAGATCTGATATCTCGTAAATAGGCATTCCACGTTCAACATAATCTCCTAAATCCACCATTTTTTTGGTGACCACACCGTTTACGTCGGCACGTATGGAAAACCGCTGAATGGGTTTTTTATTGGCAAGAATTTGATTGATTTGCGCCTGTCCTATTTTCCAATTTCGCAATTTTTCCTGTGCAGCTTCAAACAATTCAGGCTGACTTTCCTTGATGCTCGCCGCTTGCAGCAATTCTTCCTGAGCAGTTACCAATTCTGGGGAATAAACAGTAGCCAGTGTTTGTCCGCGCCCCACTTTTTCACCGGTAAAGTTGGTGAAAATTTGCTCAATCCTTCCCGGAATATGGGTAGATTGCGAATAGGCATTGCGTTCATCTATTTGCACTTTTCCGTTCAATCTTATTTCTTTCTTTGCATTGCTTAAACCAACAGTCATAGTGGTGATATTGGCCAATTTTATGGCGTCTTCACTCATTTGAAAACTATTTGGATCGGTGCCTGCACCTGTATTTTTCAGGGGAATTAAATCCATTCCGCAAATTGGGCAAAGGCCAGGTTCATTCTTTCTAATTTGTGGATGCATGGAGCATGTCCATATTTGTTCAATTTCTGCATCTGTATGGTTGTGACTTTCCACTTTTTTGTCGCTTCCGCCAAATAACAGCCAGCCTAATAGGATTCCAACAATTAGAATTCCGGCGGTTTTTACTAAATTTTTATTTTTTATTTTCATTATTCCTCTGTTTTTGAAATTAGATATTCCAACTTGGCTTCCGCCGTAAATCCGTTTTTTATCGCCTCAACTTTTTGGGTTTGCAGCATTAATATGTCTTGGTTCATTTGTAAAACCTCTTCAAAATCTATGGTAGCATTGCTAAAACCAGAAATAAGCAATTTGTTTGCCTGCTCTGAACTAATGAGTTGCTTTTCATATAAGGCAATGAGTTGGGCTGCTTTTTTAAGATTATAATCCGCCATTTCGTAAGCGCTTTGCAATTCATTCTTTTGTGCTTCCTGTTCCTGTTCCATACTGCTTACCATAAACGCGGCTTCTTTTTTGGCGGCCTTGTATTTTTTTCTGAAAATTGGCAACGTTACCGTGAACATCGGCATAATGGCATCCTGACCATTCAATGCCGGATTGGCATCGGTGCGTTTAGAAATGATGGAATAATCAATTCCCAAACCAAACATTGGCAATCCTGCTTTTTGAGCTACTATTTGCTGAATTTCATAAGATTCTTTTTGCTTTTCCAAACCAACAACGCTGGGATGGTTTTTAAATAAATCTTCAGAATCTAATAAAATTTCCGGATTTTTGAACATGAGGGTATCTTGTACCTTCACGATCATTTCCGGTTTTTGGTTCAGCATTAAATTGAACTTAATTTCCAAAGGTTTCATCATATCTTCAAGCAGTTTAATTTCAGTTTTTGCTGATTCCCTTTTAATATCTACTTTAATCACATTTACCATGGGCGCATTTCCGCTTTTGAAACGACTTAAGGACAGTTCGCGATAAGAATCCAATATAGCTAGATTTTCTTTTTTAAGTTGAACAGTTTTATCAAGCGCATACAAGTCTGCATAAACAGATTTTATGTCGAAAAATAATTTGTTCCGCAGGTTTAAATAGTTCTGAAACTTTGCTTCAGCCATTAAAACGGAAGCATTTTCCTTTGCCTGAAGCGTTCCGAACCATGGAAACATCTGCATCAAAGAAAACTTGGCTTCTTGTCTTCCAATACGGGTTTCTATCATTTGTCCAAAAGCACTCATGGTTAAAGAAGGGTCTGGCAAACTCGATACCTGAGGCGCTTTTTGCATCGCCGCATCAAATTGTGCATAAGCCGATTTCAGTTTCGGATTGTTTTCTGCGGCTGTCTGTAAATAGGCATCTAAAGTTTGTGCAGAAGCCTGCTCACTATTTATTCCGAAGAAGAAAACCACCAAGAAAAAGCCCCCTAATCCCCGAAGCGGGAATTTGGGTAGTTTTTTAAATAATTTTATAACGTTATACATAGGATATTTTCTTTTAAATTATTGAACTTCATTTGAGTTGTCTTCTTGAATGAGCTCTGGTGATGGGCTTTTTTTTACCTCATTTTCTCTCCAGATAGCCTGCAGTACAGGAACCACAAAAATGGTCATGATTTGAATCACCATACCGCCAAAAATTGGAATTGCCATAGGCACCATAATATCGGCTCCTTTTCCTGTGGAAGACAATACCGGCAAAAGCGCAATAATAGCCACCGCAGCTGTCATCATTGCAGGCCGTACTCTTTTTGATCCTGCTTCCAAAACAGCATCTCGCACTTCGGGAACGGTTTTGGGATTCCTTCTTTCAAAAACCTGATGAATGTAAGTTCCCATTAAAACGCCATCGTCTGTCGCAATTCCGAAAAGGGCTATAAATCCAACCCAAACTGCCACACTTAAATTAATGGTATGTATCTGAAACAAATCGCGCATATTCTCTCCGGAAATGGCAAAATCCATAAACCAAGGTTGTCCATACAACCAAATCATAATAAATCCGCCGGAAAAAGCCACAAATACGCCTGAAAAGTGAATGGCGGAAGCAACGATGGTTTTAAACTGGAAGTACAGCAACAGGAATATTAAAACCAAACTGATAGGGATCACAATGGCAAGGCGTTTTACTGCCCGCACCTGGTTTTCATAATTTCCTGAAAACTTATAACTCACCCCTGCCGGCACTATTAATGCTCCTGAATCTATTTTCCCTTGAATATATTTTTGTGCATCGTTCACCACATTAACTTCAGCATTACCGTCACGTTTATCAAACAGCACATAACCCACCAAAAAAGTATCTTCACTTTTTATCATCTGCGGACCGCGCTTATAATTAAATTTCGCCAATTCTCCCAGCGGAATTTGAGCGCCGCTTTTGGTAGGCACGAGTATTTTTTTGATGCTTTCTGGATCATCTCGCAATTCCTGTGGATAGCGTACCCGTACAGGAAAACGTTCCCTTCCTTCAACGGTGGTGGTTATTTCCATACCGCCAATGGCAGTTTCCATGGTTTTTTGTACATCTTCAATGCTTAAGCCATATCGTGCAATGGCATTTCTGTCAATCTCAATTTCTAAATAAGGTTTCCCCACAGTACGATCAGCAAAAACTGCTTCAGCTTTTACAGAAGGAACTTCTTTTAAAAGTCCTTCCAACTGCAATCCAAATTCCTGGATGATTTGCAAATTTGGGCCGAATACTTTTATGCCCATTGGCGCGCGCATCCCAGTTTGCAACATCACCAAACGGGTTTCAATAGGCTGCAGTTTTGGGGCAGAGGTAACGCCTGGAATATGGGTGACTTTTACAATTTCATCCCAAATATCATCTGGATTTTTAATATGTTCTCGCCAGTTTCTGTAATAATCTCCGTCTTCATCTTTAATAAGGTTTTCTTTGGAAACTTTTTTATTTATGGCTTCTTCATTGCTTAAAGTATCACCCGATTTTAAAATGAACCGATCGTTTTTATCCACTTTAAAGGCTATTGGTTTTCCGTCATCTGAAAGCATGTATTCCGGTTTGTAATTAATGATATTTTCATACATCGAAATAGGCGCAGGATCCAGTGCACTTTCAATTCTTCCTAATTTTCCAACTGAAACATCCACTTCTGGAATTGCCGTTACTGCTATATCAAGCTTTTGCAAGATTTTTTTTGAGGCTTCAATTCCAACATGTGGCATAGAAGTTGGCATCAGCAAAAAGCTTCCTTCATTTAAGGATGGCATAAATTCTTTTCCAACTCCGGGAAAAGTATCGGCCATTCCTGTCCAAACTGATGTGGTCCTTATATTCCAGCCAACTTTATCAAATCCGTTGGCGGCAAAGCCGAAAATTTTAGGGAAGCCAAGCCAAACCAAGATTCCGAAGAAAATGGTGATTACCGGTACCAGCAAAAATTTGCTTTTATTCACCAGACACCACTTTAAAATGGGTTCGTAATATTTAACCATACCCATTAAAATTCCCAAAATAAGAGATAGCACAATAATTACAAACAGATAGTTTGAAAACACGGAATTTTGATGGCCAAGCGGCAACCATTCTTCCGTAAGAAAAAATAGCGTTACAGCAACAATAATGAACAACGTAATTTGCGTGGAATATTTTCCTAAAAACTGCGGGTTTTTATCTTCAACCAATCTTAAAGCTCCAATAACCACCAAGGCAATAGGAAGCCAAAAACTGAAGTATATTGATAAAAACAAACCTGCAATTATCAAAATGACATTCCATATTCGAACCATTTTGGCTTTTTGAACCTTAATGTTAAATGCATAATAAGTCAGCATTGGCAGAATTATAATTCCGATAATAAAGGAAGCCCCAAGAGCGAAAGTTTTGGTAAAAGCCAATGGCCTGAATAATTTTCCTTCAGCATTTTCCATAAAAAATACGGGCAGAAAACTCACGATGGTCGTTAACAGCGCTGTAGTCACCGCAGGAAAAACTTCCATGGTCGCTTGCTGGATTATTGCCAGAAGTTTGGCGCCTTTTGAATCTTTATTTTCCGGCATTTCCAAATGCCTTATGGTATTCTCGACAAAAATAATCCCAACATCTACCATGACGCCAATGGCAATGGCAATTCCAGATAATGCCACCACATTGGCATCAACCCCCAAATAGCGCATCGCTATAAATGTCATCAGTACCGCAACAGGCAACAAACTTGAAATCAATAGGGAAGCCCTTAAGTTGAGTACCAACACCAGAATTACGATAATGCTTATCAGGATTTCGTGTGAAAGCGCGTTTTCCAGCGTACCAATGGTCTCATGAATTAATTGTGTCCTGTCATAAAAAGGAACGATAGTGACTTTGCTTACGGTGCCGTCGGCCAAGGTTTTTTGTGGTAATCCAACCGATATTTCCTTAATTCTTTCTTTGGTGTTTTCAATGGCTTGCAACGGATTGGAACCATAACGAGCCACAACTACGCCGCCAACTACGTCAGCGCCACCTTTGTCTAAAATCCCACGTCTTTCTGCAGGACCCAAATGCACCACAGCCAAATCCTTGACCAAAATAGGTTTGTTATTGTTTACAGTAACTACCGTATTTTCAATATCTTCGACAGATTTTATATAACCCAATCCGCGAATTAGATATTCAACTTTATTTATTTCCAATGTTTTCGCACCAATGTCACGGTTTGAATTTTTCACAGCCATCATCACTTGGTCTATGCCAATGTTGAAAGCTTTCAGCGCATCCGGATTTACATCAATTTGGTATTCCTGAACGAATCCGCCCACTGAAGCAACTTCCGCCACACCGGTAGTGCCACTTAAACCAAGTTTTACGTAGAAATCCTGGATGGTTCGAAGTTCATGCAAATCCCAGCCTCCGGTAACATTTCCCTGCGGATCATGTCCTTCAAGTGTGTACCAAAATACCTGTCCCAATCCGGTTGCGTCCGGCCCCATAGAAGGTGAAACACCTTGCGGCAATACATTGGAAGGGAGCGAGTTCAATTTTTCCAACACCCTGGTTCTGGACCAATAGAATTCTACATTTTCTTTAAAAATGATGTAGATGATAGAAAATCCAAACATGGAGGTGCTTCTAATGGATTTTACTCCGGGAATTCCCAATAGGGAAGTTGTTAAAGGATAGGTGATTTGGTCTTCAATATCCTGTGGAGAACGGCCAGCCCAATCTGTAAATACAATTTGTTGGTTTTCACCAATGTCAGGAATGGCATCTACAGGAACGGAATCTTTTGGAAGGAAACCAATATCCCAGCTAAATGGTGCTGTAACCAAGCCCATGCCAATAAATGAGGCAAGCAGAAGTACAGTAACCAATCGGTTATAAAGAAAATATTTTATAAGTTTATCGAACATTTTTTGATAATTTAATGAGTTGATTCTGAAAGAACAATAGAAATGATTTTCAAAAAAATCACAACAATGCTTTAACACCTAAAGTTAAATACTTTGGCGGTCAAAAAAAATATTAAATAATCAAATAAGGAAAGTTTGGTCCAAAACAAGAATGTCCGTGACCAGCAATGGCGGGGTATAATATTTAAAAGGAATACTATTTTCCTTTAATTCTTCAAATAAATTAAGATAAGAATAAGTAAAAGAAGCAACAAATACTTGTTGTTCAAAATTTAAGGTTGAAAAGTCAGTATTTAATTCATTCTGGCCTTTAAATTCCTTGATATTATCCTTACAGCAATTGTCTTTATTGATGAAGTTACCATCAATGGAAGCTGTTTTTTGAAGTTCCATACCGCAAGATTCAGCTTTAGAAAATAACGCAATATCAACCAGTGTATGACCACAATAGTGCTCACTGACTGTAAATGACATGGTAGATAACAAAACCACAAATGCCATTATAATTGCCGATATTTTTCTGAATAATTGCTTCATAATGAACCACAAAGGTAATAATTTTTTAAAGCACTCAATTAAATTTTTGTTAATAGTTTGTGAAAGCAAGTTTATGAGGAGATGAAAATGTCAATAATACCGTATAAATTTTTTAGCGTATTTACAATTAACGGTTTATTGTTACTTTAATGAGGTATAATTATGATATATTTGAAATTATCTTTTTTTAATGAATGAAAGCAATAAATTTTTTTATTTTAGGGTTGTTTTTTAGCATTCCAAGCCTTGTAAAATCTCAGGAAACATTACCAATATATTCTGATTATTTATCGGATAATGTGTATTTGGTGCATCCTGCGGCAGCGGGATTTAGAGATTGTAGTAAAATTAGATTAACAGGAAGGACACAGTGGATCGGAGTTAACGATGCGCCATCTTTACAAACCATAAGTATTCATTCAAAATTTGGAGAAAAAGCAGGATTAGGATTCATAGTTTTTAATGACAAAAATGGATATCATAGCCAGCAAGGAATTCAGGCAACATATGCCTATCATTTAGATTTTAGTAGAGAAGATATTAAGCAATTATCTTTTGCCTTGTCTTTAATGACGGTAAGTAGTAAACTAGATATTAGCGAGTTTGTAATTGACGATCCAATTGCAGATCAATTTGTAAAAAGTGCAGGATATTTTAATGCTGATATTGGAATGGCTTATCATGATGTAGATTTTTTTTCCTATTTCACTGCAAAAAACATTATGTTAAGTGCCAGGAATTTGTACAATTCAGATTATGAATCGTTAAATTTGAGACGCTATTTATTGTCGATTGGTTATTATTTTGATTATTATAAAAATGATGAAAATATAGAATTTGAACCTTCAATAATGATTCAATATATTGAAAGAACCCATGAGAAATTTGTTGATTTTAATATGAAAGTTTATAAAGAATTACCAGCAGCAACAATGTGGGTAGCTTTTTCTTATAGACGAGGTTTCGATGGGGGCGATACACAGCAATTAAATTATTTAACTCCTATTGTGGGGGTTAATTTTGAAAAATATATGATTTCTTATACATATACTAAACAATCAGATGAAATTTTGTTTAATGGTGCAGGTTATCATCAAATAACGCTAGGATTTGATTTCGGATGTTTTGGTCCAAGGAAATTTTGGAACGAACGAGGAGGAAATACAAATAGAATGTTCTAATTATTTTAACAATTTAGTTTTAAATTATGATTATAAAAGAATTAAATGGCAATATGCCTCAATTTGGGGAAGATTGTTTTATCGCTGAGAATGCGGTAATTATTGGAGAAGTAATCATGGGGGATCAATGCAGTATTTGGTACAATGCCGTTATTAGAGGCGACGTACATTATATTAAAATGGGCAATAAGGTAAATGTCCAGGATGGAGTTATTATTCACGCCACCTATAAAAAATCTCCAACAAATATTGGAAACAATGTTTCAATTGGACATAATGCGATGGTCCATGGATGTACGATTTATGACAATGTTTTGGTTGGAATGGGCTCTATTATTATGGATGACTGCATTGTGGAAAGTAATTCAATCATAGCTGCGGGAGCTGTTGTCACAAAAGGAACCCACGTAAAATCTGGATGTATCTATGCCGGTATGCCTGCAAAAAAAATAAAGGATATCAGCCAAGAATTAATTTCAGGGGAAATAAACAGAATTGCAGATAACTATGTTAAATATGCCGGGTGGTATAAGGAAGGAAGTTAAAAGCTCAAAGTTGAAAGTTTAAGTGTGTACGTCCCTGATATATGTTGACCACAAAAGTCAATTTTCACTATTTTTGATAACGAAAAATTAATAGAAACCGGTCAGCACTAATCAGAGAAGTTCACATCATCCTGTTTTTGCATAATAATTGATTTTTTGTATTGATTATCGTTAAATGTAATTTACACAACAATATCACTCTAGAATCGTCAAAAATCAATTTTAGGAATCCCAAAATCCTAATAAAATAAGGTGGTGCAGATAGTCACAATGTCTTGTCCTGAAATAGCTATACACAAACAAAGGGTGTATGGAACAGAAAGAACAAGAATTTTATGCTCCACGGGAGAATAAACAAAGTCGTTATGACAAACGTCTGATTTTTAAAAT